>ERZ1048872.172-NODE-172-length-78812-cov-9.924616_pt1 | contig 78812 bp, 77 predicted proteins | sample MGYA00383100_ERZ1048872 | MGnify/ENA primary metagenome ERZ1048872 (study PRJEB29581, sample SAMEA5548370) | metagenome | biome: marine; feature: coastal; material: water | depth 50 m | study: Short-term variability in the microbial, nano- and picoplankton...
GGCCAGCTCATCGTTGGGGCGTGAAAGCCGCAATCAATCAAACGCTTAGCGATATCATCCACGCTCACATGCGCGCTATCTGCGAAGGGGCGCGTGTCGATGATACACTCGTGTGCAACCCGACCCGTCGGTCCCTTATAGAGCACATCAAACGCACCCTCGAGCCGTTTGGCGATGTAGTTGGCGTTCAGGATCGCGACGCGTGTCGCTTGAGTGAGACCTTCGCCGCCCATCATCAGACAGTAAGCCCATGAGATCGGCAGCAAGGATGGAGAGCCGAAAGGCGCTGCTGAAATAGCGCCCTCGCCACCATTGGGATCACCGGGAAGGTGAGCGATCAAATGCTCTTTCACGCCGATGGGACCCATGCCAGGACCACCCCCGCCATGCGGGATGCAGAAGGTTTTGTGCAGGTTCAAATGACTCACATCGCCGCCCAGATCACCGGGACGCGACAGGCCGACCATCGCATTCATGTTCGCGCCATCAATGTAGACCTGACCACCCGCCTCGTGGGTGATCTTGCACACATCTATAACCGTTTCCTCGAACACCCCGTGGGTCGAAGGGTATGTGATCATGCAGGCCGCTAGGTTATCTTTATGCTCATCAACTTTCACTCGGAAATCATCGAGGTCGATATCGCCGCGATCATTGCATTTCACGGGAACCACTTTCCAGCCTACCATCTGCGCAGAGGCAGGGTTGGTGCCGTGGGCATTCATTGGAATGATGCAAATGTTGCGATGGCCTTGGTCGTTGCTGCGGTGATAGCTGGCGATGCTCAAAAGGCCTGCATATTCGCCCTGTGCGCCAGAATTGGGCTGCATCGAAATCGCATCGTAACCCGTCACATCGCAGAGTTTCGCGCTGAGATCGTCGATCATTTCGTAATAGCCTGAGGCCTGATCCTTGGGGATGTAGGGGTGGAGCAGAGAAAATTCGTCCCAGCTTACAGGCATCATTTCAGCGGCTGAATTGAGCTTCATCGTGCAAGAGCCAAGCGGGATCATCGCCCGATCCAATGCCAGATCACGGTCCGCAAGGCGACGCATGTAGCGCATCATTTCCGTTTCCGCGCGGTTCATGTGGAACACGGGATGCGTGAGGAAATCAGAGGTGCGGATCAACTTTTCCGGCATGTGATAATGCGGGGTGTAATCCTTGTCTTCTTGAGTGATGCCAAAGGCACGCCAGACCGCTTCGATGGTTTCAGAGCGCGTACGCTCATCCAGTGTAATACCGATCTTGGTGCTGCCGACCGCGCGCAGGTTGATGCCCTCATCCACGGCGGATTTCATCACCGCAGATTGCAAGGGACCCACGTCAACTGTGATTGTGTCAAAGAAGACGGAAGGCTCAGAGTGAAAGCCGTTTTGGCGCAGGGTCTCAGCCAAGCGCGCGGTCTTGCGATGGATACGTTGCGCGATGGCTTTGAGGCCTTCAGGACCATGAAATACTGCGTAGAAACCCGCCATAACGGCAAGCAAGGCTTGCGCGGTACAAACGTTCGACGTCGCTTTTTCGCGGCGGATATGCTGCTCGCGGGTTTGCAGGCTGAGGCGGTAGGCGCGGTTGCCATGGCTGTCGATGGAGACGCCGACAATCCGCCCCGGCATGTTGCGCGCATAGCTTTGTTTTGTCGCCATATAGGCCGCGTGCGGGCCACCATAGCCGACGGGCACGCCGAAACGCTGCGTGGAGCCGACAGCAATATCCGCCCCCATCGCGCCCGGTTCTTTAAGCAAAGTCAATGCCATAGGGTCTGCGGTGATGATGCCAATGGCTTTGGTGTCGTGGAGCTTGGCGATGTCATTCGTGAAATCACGCAGGTGACCATGGGTGCCTGGATATTGAAAAATTGCGCCAAAGATCGCCTGCGCATCCATGTCATCTGGATTGCCGACGGTGATTTCGATTCCAAGAGGTGCAGCACGGGTTTTCATCACAGCGATGTTTTGGGGGTGGCAACCCTCATCAATGAAGAAACCCTTCACTTTGGATTTGGACACACGCTGCGCCATCGTCATCGCTTCTGCGCAAGCAGTAGCTTCGTCGAGAAGAGAGGCGTTGGCGATCTCTAGGCCTGTGAGGTCGCTGACCATGGTTTGGAAGTTCAACAGTGCCTCAAGACGACCTTGAGAAATCTCTGGTTGATAGGGCGTATAGGCCGTGTACCAAGCAGGGTTTTCAAAGATATTACGTTGGATCGCGGGGGGCGTGACCGTGCCGTGATAACCTTGCCCAATGAGCGAAGTCAGCACTTTGTTTTTGCCCGCAGTGACCTTCATATGATGCAGCAATTCGCGTTCTGACTTGGCCTTGCCGAAATCAAGCGGCTCGTCCTGTCGGATCGATTGCGGCACCGTGTCTTCGATCAAATCATGCAGGTTTTTCGCCCCCACCACGTCCAGCATGTCGGCCATCTCCGTGGGCGATGGTCCGATATGACGGCGGTTGGCGAAATCATATGGCAGATAATCGGTGGGGGTGAAGGTCATTGACGGGATCCTTTAAGCGATGAACTTTTTGTAGCTTGCTTCGTCCATGTAATCGTCCATTTGGGACGCATCTGAAGCTTCGATTTTAACGAACCAACCTGCCCCAATCGCATCTTCATTCGCGAGCGCGGGGTTCTCTGCTAGGGCTTCGTTTACTTCGACAATTTCGCCATCAATCGGCGCAAGGATATCGGAGGCGGCTTTGACGCTTTCGATGACGACGATCTCTTCGTCTTTAGTGACTGTTGTGCCCACTTCGGGCAGTTCTACAAAAACGATATCGCCAAGCTGCTCTGTCGCGTGCTCTGTGATGCCGACGACAACGCCGTCGTTTTCAACGCGCAGCCATTCGTGCTCTTCTGTGTATTTCATATTAGTATCTCCCTTTTATCGTTTGAAATTCGCCGGTGTGAAGGGCATTTTTGTGATCGTAAGTGGTAAGCGCTTGCCGCGCAATTCGCCGTAGATTGTCGCGCCCAGCTTGCTGTGATCGGCACTAATCAGACCCATTGCCACAGGGCCGGCTACTGTTGGCCCAAAGCCGCCTGAGGTTATTGTGCCAATGCTGGTGCCGCCTTCACTGGTGGCGAATAGTTCAACCCCCTCGCGCATGGGCGCACGTCCTTCGGGTAGCAGGCCGACACGCTTACGCGGCGCGCCATTCTCCATCTGCACGGAGATAATATCTGCACCGGGGAAGCCACCCGCACGTGCGTTACCTGAGCGGCGGACCTTTTGGATCGCCCAAGTCAGCGCGCCTTCAACAGGCGTTGTGGATGTGTCGATGTCGTGACCGTAAAGGCAAAGTCCGCCTTCAAGGCGCAGCGAATCCCGCGCGCCGAGGCCGATGGCTTCTACGTCTTCGTGTGCAAGCAAGGCTTCGGCCAAAGCCACGGCATCGGCGTTTGGGACGGAGATTTCATAACCGTCTTCGCCCGTGTAGCCAGAGCGGGAGACCCAGCATTCCGCGCCGTTCAAATCAAGCGTGGCGACGTCCATGAAGGTCATGTCAGCAGCTCTGGGATCGAGCGTGCTGAGCACAGCCTCAGACGCTGGACCTTGCAGCGCAAGGAGCGCGCGGTCTGCGATTTCGGTGACTGTGACTTCAGGCTCAAGGTGCGCTTTCATGTGGGCGATGTCAGCGCCTTTGCAGGCGGCGTTGACCACCACGAAGATATGATCGCCACGATTGGCAAGCATCAAGTCATCCATGATGCCGCCCTGTTCATTGGTGAGCATGCCATAGCGCTGGCGGTTTTCTGCAAGACCTTCGATATCGACTGGGATCAGCGTTTCCAAAGCGGCAGCGGCCATCGCCCCAGAGACTTTGACTTGACCCATATGGCTGACGTCAAACAGTCCCGCTTTCTCGCGTGTGTGCACATGTTCTTTCATCACACCAAGGGGAAATTGCACGGGCATGGAGTACCCTGCGAACGGCACCATTTTCGCACCCAATTGAACGTGCAAATCGTGCAACGGTGTCTCTAGAAGGTCAGACATTTGTAGCCTCTTTCACTAAGGCCGACTGTCTCTTTAAGAAGAACATGCGGCACCACATTGAGCACGCGAAATCCTCGCGCACGTGATGCCCCCTCTGTCATGGTGCCTGAGATCGCTATCCCTTCGGCGGACGATTTAACGTCTCTCTCCAGAGTGTCGTATCGCAGTAAAGGTCCCTTGGCCTGAGAGTTTCCGGGGCGGTTGCTCCTTCGGCACCAGCGTTGCTGGTTCTCCCGATACTGCTGGGGTTTATGTGCGACAAAGCGGTGCGCTGTGTCAACGCCTGTATGCAATGGGGTACAAAAAAGTCGGGCAAGGTCCGCCCTGCCCGACTTAAGAATCTAGATTAAGATGCTGCGGTAACCGCCCGACCTGTCATGACTTTTATCAAGTGTGCGCGGTATTCTGCGCTGCCATGCAAGTCTTCGATCATGTTATCAGCACTGGCACTGAGATTCGCCAAAGCATCAGCCGAGAAGTTCGCACTCAGCGCTTCTTCCGCCTCTGTCCAACGGAAAACGCCCTCGTTCGAGGCACCTGTCACAGCGACTCGCACGCCATCGGCGTATTTCGCAACGAACACACCAACCAAAGCAAAGCGCGACGCGGGCTGTACGAATTTCTCGTAATGCGACGCCTCTGGGATTGGGAAAGACACGGCTGTGATGATCTCGCCTTCCTCCAGCGCGGTGTCGAACATGCCTTGGAAATAGTCATCCGCCGCGATCTCACGCGTGTTGGTCGTGATGGTCGCACCCGAGCCAAGCGCCGCAGCAGGGTAGCACGCGGAGGGGTCATTATTAGCGAGCGAGCCGCCAATCGTGCCACGATTGCGCACCGCCGGATCACCAATGTTTGACGCCAGCGCAGAGAGGCCCGCATAGCTGCCATCTGCTGCCACAGACGCATGGTTAGTTGCACCGCCAATAGTGAGGCTGCCCCCGCTTGCGGTGATGCCCTGCATCTCGCTCACACCGCTTAGGCTCACCAAAGCCGAAGGTGATGCAAGGCGTTGTTTCAGCGTCGGGATCAGCGTTTGACCACCGCCCAGCGCTTGCGCCTCATCAGCCCCAAGAGCGGTGACAGCATCGGCCACAGTTGTCGGGCGTTCGATATCAAATGAATACATATCCGCTCTCCTTATTCAGCGTTGTTCATGGCAGACCACACGCGGTGTGGGGTCAGAGGCATGTCGATATGAGTGACGTTCTTGCCGCCTGATTGCAGCGCGTCAATCACTGCGTTGACAACCGTTGGAGGTGACCCAATCGCTCCTGCTTCACCGCAGCCTTTGACGCCCAATGGGTTGTGCGTGCAGGCGTTGCCTTGGCTGTGATCGACCACATAGAACGGCAGATCATCTGCGCGCGGCATGGTGTAATCCATGTAAGACGCGCTGAGTAACTGGCCGTTTTCATCGTAGGTGGTATTTTCAACGAGCGCTTGACCGATGCCTTGGCCAAGGCCGCCATGCACCTGGCCAGTGACCACAAGCGGGTTCATCACGTTGCCGAAATCATCCACAGCCGTCATGCGATCAACACGCACTTTGCCAGTGTCTGGGTCGACTTCGACCTCACAGCAGTAAGCCCCAGATGGATAGGTGAAGTTGGCCGGATCGTAGAAGGCCGTCTCTTCCAAGCCCGGCTCGATCTCTTCAAGCGGGAATTCATGCGGGATGTAGGCTTTCAAGGCCACTTCGCCAAAGCTGACGGATCGGTTCGTACCCGACACGCTGAAATTGCCATCTGTGAAATCCACATTGGATGGCTCTGTCTCCAACATATGTGCCGCGATGCGGCTGGCTTTGTCGATGATCTTTTCCGTCGCTCGAACGATGGCAGAGCCACAGACTGCGAGCGAGCGAGAGCCGTAAGTGCCCATTCCAAATGGGATTTTCGACGTATCGCCATGCACGATGTCAATCACAGAAGGATCGATACCAAGCATATCACCGACGATTTGCGGGAACACTGTTTCATGTCCCTGCCCGTGGCTGTGTGCACCCACCATGACGGAGAGATTGCCCGTCGCGTTCACACGCACGGTCGCCGCGTCATATAGACCGACGCGCGAGCCAAGGATACCCACAAGGTTGGACGGCGCGATGCCGCAAGCCTCGATATAAGCATTCACGCCGAAACCACGTAGCATGCCTTTGGCCTCAGATTCAGCGCGACGCGCGGCGAAACCCGCCATGTCAGCGACATTTTCCATACGGTCCATCAAGGCGTCATAGTTGCCACTGTCATACTCAAGACCCGCCGCAGAGGCGAAAGGATATTGATCCGGCTTGATGAAGTTCTTGCGACGCAGCTCGATTGGATCCATCCCAATTTCACGTGCGGCCATGTCGATGACGCGCTCAAGGGAATAGGTCGCCTCTGGTCGCCCAGCGCCGCGATATGCATCCACGGGGGCTGTGTTGGTGAAAACCGCTTTGACGTTTACATAGACCAGCGGCACCGTGTAGTTGCCCGCCATCAAAGTGCCGTGCAGAAAGGTTGGGGTCGCAGTCGAAAAGTTCGACAGATACGCGCCGACATTCGCCATTGTCTCTGTGCGGAAGGCGAGGAAATTACCCTCTGCGTCGAGTGCAAGTTCGATCTTGGTCACGTGATCGCGGCCATGCGCATCCGTCAAGAACGCCTCTGAGCGATCAGAGGTCCATTTGACGGTGCGCCCGAGCTTCTTCGCGGCGGCCAGTACCAGCGCTTCTTCACCGTAGTGATAGATCTTGGAGCCGAAGCCACCGCCCACATCAGGAGCAATCACGGTGAGCTTATTCTCTGGAATGCCCATCACAAAGGCACTAAGCAATAGCCGTGTGAGATGCGGGTTTTGTGACGTAGTGTGCAGGACGTAATCGCCCGTTCCTGTGTTGTAATGGCCAATGGAGCAGCGTGGCTCCATCGCGTTGGGCACAAGGCGGTTGTTGACGAGTTCCAGCGTCGTGACGTGATGGGCGTTCTTGATCGCCTCATCCGTCGCCGCCCGGTTGTCTTCGATCCAACCCCAGTCGAAACACTGGTTTGTTTCGATTTCGTCATGCACATAATTGGTGCCGGAAAGCGCGTCAGCCATGTTGATGATGGCATCATGCTCTTCAATATCGATTTCGATGGCTTCAACCGCGTCTTTGCCCTGCTGCACAGTTTCAGCGATGACGGCTGCATAAGCGTCGCCGACATGGCGCACTTTGCCGTGCGCAAGCACGGGGCGCTTTGGTTCTTTCATCGGCTCGCCATCACGGCTCACGATCGCCCAACCCGCCGGGTTGCCGCCGACTTCGACAAAATCTTCACCTGTGAAGATTGCCAACACACCCGGCATGGCTGCCGCAGCACTTGTGTCGATTGATTTGATTGTTCCGTTCGCAACATTCGAACGCGCAAAAACTGCGGCGCATTCGCCGGCTGTTTGGATGTCGTCGCTGTAGTTTCCTTTGCCGGTCAAGAACCGGATGTCTTCGCGCCGCTTTGTTGAAGCGCCTATTCCACCATCTTTTGGCATTGTATATTCCTTCCGTGAGGAGGCGATTTTTCTTAAAAAATCAAGCACTCCAAATTTTCTAGAAAATTTGCTTACTCAGCAGCTATCGCAGAGACGTCCTGACCGGATGCGGCCATGATTGCTTTAACGATGTTATGATAACCAGTGCAGCGACAGATATTACCCTCAAGGTACTCGCGCACTTCGGTCTCTGTCGGCTGTGGGTTGTCTTTCAACAAAGCGCTGGCAGACATTACCATTCCGGGTGTGCAAAAACCGCACTGCAAACCGTGGTGATCCTGAAACGCTTGCTGGATCACGTTGAGCGATCCGTCGCCGTTTGATTGACCTTCAATCGTGCCAACGTTTGCCCCATCCGCTTCTGCGGCGAACATTGTGCAGGATTTCACAGCCTCGCCGTTCACATGCACCACGCACGCGCCACACTGCGATGTATCACAGCCTATGTGTGTGCCTGTCAGTCGTAGGTCTTCGCGTAAAAATGCCGAAAGCAGGGTATTGCCTTCTACACTGCCGGTAACGGACTTTCCGTTCACCGTCATAGAAATCTCTGTCATGCTGTCCTCCCAGATCATGCTTGCTTACCTTGGCAAGAAAACAGCCGGCTGGCTAACAATTTTTTTCGCTTTTTTGGTCACAGAGATGGAATGCCGAAAGAGCTTCTTCCAAAAAATGGCAAAAATATGATGAAACTGGGTGCTTTGTATGGAAACAGAGAGTTTCCAAGATGCGCCTGCCAAATACGTGGTAGCCTTTTCGGAACTCGTGAGTCGTTTCTGCGGGCGCGCGCGAAAATATGCGTCGACAGTCCAAAATCAGCGGCAGTGCAACAACGAGTACAGCGCCCGAACGCGTCGCTGTTACGGACTGGACTGGGGGGTCTTCAAACGTGCCAAATTTTATTCTTCAAGGCCCTGATGCCTTTATCTTTGAGATCGATCCACTTACAGGCGCGATCACGCCCAAAAGCTGGTTCCTCGCCGATTTCGACGACGCATGGGACGCCAATGAAGACAACATCTATGAGATGTCGGCCATTGACACGGACAACTCTGACACCGTCGCGGGCAGCACTGATTTTGAATATCGCGTCACGCCCACCGATGCGATGCTTGTTGAGGCAAGCGCACCGGTGGCATTGACCACGTTTACCATTTCCGGCCCAGACACGGTGATATTTGAGATCAACAAATTCACTGGCGAGGTGACCTTACAAGATTGGTTCGCGCCAGAACCCGGCGACAATTGGGACGCGGACGAGAATGGCACCTATGATTTCACAGTCACCGCGACTGCGCCCGACGGCACCGTCACGGACACGCCTGCCAGTTTGACGGTCACACCAACGGGCGAATACATCTTTGATACGCCGGCCCCCATTGTTTTGCCAGAGCCGGAGCCGGTTGATCCAGATCCCGTGCCTTTTGGCACCCTATTTAGCCTCTCTGGTGACGACGCAATTGTTTTGCAAATTGACGAGACCACAGGCGCTATCACCCTCAATGACTGGCTCACGCCTGATCCCGGCGACAATTGGGATGCAGATGAAGATGGTATTTATGACTTCAACATCGTCACTACCGCGCTGGATGGCACAGTGGTCACGACTGCTGCGACGCTCACGCAGGACACCGAAGGCACGTTCATGGTGAACGCGCCCACAATCGATATTCTGCCCGGAGACACCGGCCCCGTTGATCCGCCCGTCACCGGCACGGAGTTGCTCACAAACGGACTGCTTGAAGGCGGCGTTGCGTTTGAAAACAATGACAGCGACGGGGATGTGGACGGGTGGGCCACCTCCTCTGGGACTGTTGATGTCTGGGGCGATGGCTTTTTCGGGGTGAACACACCGGATGGCGGAAATTTCATACAAGTTGATACAGGGGCGGATGGCCCCATCGACACGGTCTATCAGGATGTGCGCACCCTTGAAGATGACCAGATGGAACTGGAATTCTCTGCGGCGCAACGCTTTGGCGAAAGCGAAAGCCTTGAGGTTTATTACCGCGACGAGCTCATCGACACAGTCACACCGACAAGCAGTGAAGAATGGGACACATACACCTACACTGTCACAGGCAGCGGCGGCCTGGATCGTTTGGAGTTCAGGGAGTTGGCCAGCGAAAGCGATGGCTCTGGCCCGTTCGTGGATAATGTGAGCTTAATCAGTGCTTCACCTGATGCGCCTGCCCTCGCGCTGCGCCCTAATTTGACAGAAGATGTGCTGGATTCACCTGGCCTACCCACGCGACCCACGGCAGAGCCGGAGCCGGAAGGCGTGCCGGGCCTCGCGCTTGTCGCGACAGACGCGGGTGGCACGCTTACAGGCACTGCGGGTGACGACACACTCAGTGGCGGCGCTGGAACTGACGTTCTGAACGGTCTTGCTGGCAACGATGTCTTCGTCGCAAGCGCAGGCCCTGACACGGTCGATGGCGGTGCAGGTGCAGATGTCTATGATATCAACAGCTCTGTCCTTTCGGCCAACGATATCAACGTGGACCTTGCAGAGGGCAACGCGGGTGCCACAACGCTCTTGAATGTTGAAAGCGTCTTTGGCGGCAGCGGCGCTAACCTGCTCAGCGGTAATGCACAGGATAATCTTCTAAGTGGTGGCGACGGTGACGACACGCTCTTTGGTCTCGACGGTGATGATGTACTCATCGGTGGTCTAGGCAACGACACCCATGTCGGTGCACAGGGCGATGACATTTTGATTATGAACGAAGGTGCGAACTTCTTTGTTGGCGGCTTGGGTGAAGATGCGCTTGTCATCAACAGCTCGACCTTGGAAAGCTCCGCGTTCGCGATTGATTTGGCGGCCGGCACAGACCAGTACGGCAACACCTATAACACCATCGAAAATATCGACGGTGGCCTTGGCGACGACAACTTCGCAGGCACAGACGACGCCAACGTTCTGATAGGGCGCGCGGGCGATGATACACTGAGCGGTGGACTTGGCGGCGACGTTCTAAGTGGCGGCGCGGGTGATGATGTGCACAATGGTGGCGGCGGTGAAGATCTTTTGATCGCAAGCGCGGGGGCTGACACATTCAACGGCGGTGCGGGTATTGATACCTATGACATCGACATCTCAGATGATTATGAGGCGGATTACGGCGTTAACCTAGCGACGGGTGTCGATAATCTTGGCAACAGCTATTCCGGCATTGAAAATGTGAATGGCGGCTGGGGCGATGACAGCCTGACGGGTGATGCAGGGATCAACATCCTTGATGGCGGTGTCGGCGATGACGTTGTGATGGGCGGCGCGGGTGACGATTCTCTTGCGGGTGGACTGGGTAATGACGTGCTCGATGGTGGCGACGACAATGACGTGTTGTTCGGCAGCTTTGGCGTGGATACTTATGAGGGTGGCGCTGGTGTGGACACGTTCGACATTGGTGGCTCTACCGCTGGCGAGGCCGATTACAATATCGATCTGACCGTCGGTCAGGATCAATACGGCAACACCTATTCCAACATCGAGAACGTCACGACCGGATCTGGTGATGACAACCTCTTTGGCAATGCGGCGGACAACCAGTTGCAAGGTAACGACGGCGACGACACAATTGACGGTGCGGCTGGAAACGATTTCCACAATGGTGGCAACGGTGATGATGTGTTCCTCGCGAATACTGGCTCCAACAGCTACTTTGGTGGCAATGGTGTAGATACGCTGCAGATTGCGGGCACCACAGAGGATGCGGTCAGCTATTCGATCAACCTTGCAGAGGGTATCGATGATCAGGGCAACACCAACTTTGGCGTTGAAAACGTTAATGCAGGGTCCGGCAACGATCGTCTTGTGGGCAACTTTGATGACAACGCGCTGAACGGCGGTGTTGGTGATGACACGCTTACAGGTGGCGGTGGCGATGATACCCTTACGGGTGGTCTCGGAGATGACGTCTTTACGATGGGCAATGATGCCGGCAGCATTGAGGTCACTGACTTCACCCAAGGGGCCGATCAAATTGATCTGAGCAATATCACTGGCATCGAACACTTCGATGATCTTGCAGCGTTCTTGCTCTCCGGTGGCGGCACGTCGACGCTTACGTTTGATATCACTGAGGTGGATCAGCTTCAGTTGATCATCCAAGCGGAAGAAGATCTGGAAGCTTCCGACTTCATCTTCTAAATCCTATTTCAAGTGCCCTTTGTTTCTCACACGGGGCCCTTTCACTATCGAAAATCACATCTAGCGCGCTAACTCCTTCCAAATCAGCACAATCATGGAAGAGCGCGCGATGACCACATCCGATTTGTTCGACGACCTGCCCCGCCTCAACAAAGACGTTGTATTCACCCCGACGCGAGCCGCGGGCCTGGCGCAGCTTGAAACATTCGTGTCGCGCATGGGCGATCACTACACGGCACAGCGCAACTATGACCTTGGCGCACAGGATCGCAGCACGGCCTCCGCACTGTCCCCGTGGATCCGGCACCGTTTGATCACTGAGGAAGAAGTGCTGACACGCGCTCTTGCAAGGCACAGCCCGTCTGCCGCCTCCAAGTTCGTGCAAGAGGTGTTTTGGCGCGGGTATTTCAAAGGTTGGCTGGAACAGCATCCGAGCGTTTGGAAGGCTTTTAGGCATGATTTGCGCTTGGCATATGCGCGCTTAGAAAACGATGAAGTGTTAAAGCATGACTACACTGACGCGACAGAAGGGCGATCCGGCATCGCCTGTTTTGATCATTGGGTAAATGAGTTGGTTCAGACAGGCTATCTGCACAATCACGCGCGCATGTGGTTCGCCTCGATCTGGATATTTTCTTTGCGGCTGCCGTGGCAATTGGGTGCTGATTTCTTTATGCAGCACCTGCTGGACGGCGATCCCGCGTCCAATACGCTGAGCTGGCGTTGGGTTGGCGGGTTGCACACGAAGGGCAAAACCTACCTCGCGCGCGCTTCCAACATCGCAAAATATACGGGCGGGCGCTTCAATCCTGAAGGGCAACTCGCGGGTCTTGCGATTGCTTTAGAAGAACTCGAAGAGCATCCATTTGTGCCACTGCCCTTGCCTTCGACTGCCCCCCAAAGCAAAACTCTGCGTCTGATTACGGAAGAGGATTGCTACCCCGAAATTGGTGCCATCCAATCAGATGCGCCTGTATTGCGAGTATTCACCCCTATGCCGGAGCAAAGTGAACAGGTGAGAGCCTTTAAACAGGCCGCTTTGCAGGATACCGAGGTCCTAAGCAGTGCCAGTTGGGCAGCGTGTGTTATTGAAGCAGCACAGGCTGCAGGTACACGTGAAGTTATCACTGCACACGCCCCCGTCGGGTCAACTGCCACGCATTTAGCGCAAGCGAAACCTCTGCTTGAACGCGAAGGGATCACGTTGCATCAACAGATGAGAGCTTATGACTGCCTCACATGGCCGCACGCGAACAAGGGGTTCTTTAAACTCAAAAAGCAGATCCCCAAAATCCTCGCGCAGTTAGATTTGAAACCCTAGGCTTAGACGCGCCCCTCCTCAGGTCTTTTTCGCGTCATCCACGATATTCATGCTCGCCACGCCACTGTTGCCCAAGGCAACACTGGCGAAGGGCCCTCCGTGGCACACGTCGCCCACATCCTGTGGGTCGGCGGGGTCTGCTTTGGCGAGAACCTCTGCCGCAAACTGCTCTGCATTGTCTTTCGGGCGATAGCCGAGAAAGCTGGCCTGACTGTTATCCACCGGCGCGCGGTCGTTGTTGGACACGCCATAGACCACCGAAAACCCCGTCGTTGGCGCATCAATGCAGCGAGTGACCAGTTGGATCAGATCATCATAGGACAACCAAGACCCAAGCGCGCGTGGATTGTTGACCTGCGCGCAAGACAGAATGCGCATGTGCACGCTCTCCAACCCGTGTTTATCCCAATAGAGGGAACCGAGATCTTCGGCAAAACACTTGGCCAGTCCGTAGAACGTATCGGGGCGATGGGGCACATTGGTGTCAATGAAATCAGTCTTGGCGTGCATCCCAACCGCATGGATCGAGCTGGCATAAACAACCCGTTTCAACCCATGGCGATGCGCGGCTTCCCAAATATTATAAGCTCCGATGAAATTGGGGCCGAGCAGTTTTTCGAACGGGCCTTCATCCGCGTAAGCGCCCATATGCACCACCATATCCGCGCCCTCCAGAACGCGCATCATATCGTCCATGTTGGCAAGATCACCTTTAATATAAGTCTCACCTTCATAAAGCGTGCCGATGTCATCGACGATATCCGTGCTAACCAATGCATCGCAAAGCTGAGTCAGCGGTTCGCGCAGGTAAGAAGACAGTCGACCAGCCGCGCCAGTGAGAACAAGTTTTTTCATAAGGGTAAGTCCTTGGAGTAGAGTAGAAATTTCAAGTTAGCCTATACCGGCTCTAACGCTAGCAAGTGCAGCATCGCAGGCTTTGGCAAGCAGCATCGTATCAGTGGCGCAGGCAACGAAGGTAAAGCCGTCGTTCAAAAGCTGAGCCGCAAAAGCGGTGTCATTGACCAGAGTTCCAACGGGCACGCCTTTGTCGATCAGCGTTTGTGCGGCAGGTTTGATCAGCGCCCAAACATCCTCGTGCAGGGGTTGACCCAAAAGCCCGATATCAGCCGCAATATCCGCAGGCCCGAAAAATATACCGCTGACACCATCAGTTGTGCCAATTTCGACCGCTTGCGCGATAGCGGCGGCAGTTTCAAGTTGGAGGATCACCGTGGTTTCCTCTTCAACACGGGCCAAATAATCCGTGACGCGACCAAATTTTGTGGCCCGTGTGCCACCCGAAAACCCGCGCGTACCGTGCGGGGGGTAGCGCGTCGCGGCCACCGCTTTTTGCGCCTCTTCCACAGATTGAATCATTGGGAACAAAAGTCCTTCGACACCCATATCAAGCAGGCGTTTCACAATCACCGGATCGTTCCACTCAGGGCGCAAAATCGCGGTGGTGTCAGTGTTGGCAAAGGTTTGTAGCTGACCGAGAACGCTGAAGTAATCGTTCGGCGAATGCTCCATATCAATCAGTGCCCAATCATAACCAGAGGGGGCTGTAACCTCTGCGGCCACATTGCTAGCGAGCGAAATCCAAAGGCCAATTTGCTTGTCTTTATCCATCAGCGCTTGTGTGAAGCAGTTCTTTTTCAGTTTCATTCAAGCGTCTCCCTTCACGATGGCTGCGTCAGTCACGGCAATACCACGCGCGCTTTAGCCAAATTTCTCAACCATAGTTTGTGCAGAAATATGGCCGCGTGCAAGGTTGCGTTTGGACTGTGCCACCTGCAGGGCCGCAAGAAATTGAACAAAAATGTTCCAACGGCAACGCGACACAAATTTTGATAGAAACGAATTTTCGTCAGAAAAGATGCAGTGTTGAAATGAACGATTCACTAGAAACTGGCGATCCCGCGAGGACTCGAACCCCGAACCCCCTGCTTAGAAGGCAGGTGCTCTATCCAGTTGAGCTACGGGACCGGATCGCGCAACTTATCGCGCAAATCAGGGGCCGCGTGCAAGTAGAAAGGCGAATTATTACAGATCCAGTTCTGCCAGAATTGCAGCGCGATCCGCATCGCGGCGGGTGGCTATGTTGATTGGAGCAGAGTGTCCATCAAAGCGTGGCGCTGGAGCCGCTTGGAGGTAGCCTTGTGCGCTGTCCCAGACGTTGCGGGCTTTCATATGCGGCTCTTCCGCGGCGGCCTGTGGGGGTAAAACAGCTGCTACGCAGGCGTCTGAGCCGTCAAAGTGAGTCGTCCAATATGCGCGTGATTTTTCTAGAAAAATCGCACCCAGCCGCGCTGTCTGGACACTCCATTGCCGCGCATCATGCTGCGCTTGCATTCCGGGATCGTCGTTTAGGCCCAAAGCCGTCAACAAAGCCGCATAAAACTGCGGCTCCAAGGCTTGCACCGACACATCCCCCCCGCATGCGCATCTATAGGTGCGCGACCAATGTGGACCATCAAGCAGGCTTGCACCGCGCTCTTCAGACAGGCCACCGCCCTGCCCCAAGGCCATCAGTAAGTTCATCATATGCGCAGAGCCATCAACGATCGCGGCGTCCACAACTGTACCCTGCCCTGTGCGCGCAGATTTGATGATCCCCGCAAGCATTCCCGCCACCAAATACAAAGCCCCGCCACCTATGTCGCCAAGCAAGGTCGCAGGCGTTACGGGCGCGTCGTCGGGCAGGCCCGCGTAATAAAGCGCGCCAGAAGTGGCAATGTAATTTAGGTCATGTCCCGCTTGATGCGCGCGCGGGCCGCTTTGACCCCATCCGGTCATGCGACCATAAACGAGCTTGGGATTGTCGGTTAGACACAGCTCAGGGCCAAGCCCAAGGCGCTCCATCACACCTGGGCGAAACCCTTCAATCACCCCGTCTGCCTGTGCGATCAGGGCTTTAGCGACAGCGAGATCTTCGACGTTTTTCAGATCCAGCGCGATAGAACGCTTGCCACGATCGAGCAAGCCCGCCTCAGCAGTGACCCCCGCCGACTTACCTGCGCGGTGGATCACCGTCACCTCAGCACCTAAATCAGCCAGCATCATCCCTGCAAAGGGCGCAGGGCCAAGCCCTTCTATTTCAACGATTTTAATACCGTTTAGCACTTAGATCAGAACGCTTTGAACGTCATTGTTGTGAGCGAACGCTCAATGCCTTCGATCGGGAGCAAATGGTCGTTGATGTATTTTCCGATGTCTTCGCTTTCAGGAATATACATTTTCACCATCAAATCATATTCGCCCGAGGTCGAGTAGATTTCCGAATGAATTTCCTCGAACGCAATCTTTTCAGCGACCTTGTATGTGGTGCCGGGTTTGCATCTGATCTGTACGAAAACACAGGTAGACATGGGCGCGCTCCTTTTGCTGACTCAGCTCCAAAGCTGGCATAGAGGTCACGCCAACGCAATCACGAAACGGAGCCGCTTGGCCTACGCCGCGCGACTGTTATAAGGACAGCACTCAGCAAGGCTAAGGACAGTGCAATGCGAACGGCAACAGTGACACGCGCGACAGCGGAAACGGATATTTCCGTCGAGATCAATTTGGATGGAACAGGTGTTTACGACAACCAAACGGGTGTCGGTTTCTTTGATCACATGCTGGATCAACTGGCGCGGCATTCCCTGATAGATATGACGATCCGCGCGAAGGGAGATCTGCATATCGATGATCACCACACGGTTGAGGATACAGGCATCGCGCTGGGTCAAGCTTTGACGCAAGCTCTTGGTGATAAACGCGGAATTCACCGTTATGGTGAATGCCATCTGCCTATGGATGACGCACAAGTGCGCTGTGCATTGGATCTGTCAGCACGCCCCTTTTTGGTGTGGAACGTGGAACTTCCAACGCAGAAGATCGGCGCATTTGATTGCGAATTGGTCCGCGAATTTTTCCAAGCCTTCGCAACACATGGCGGCATTACCCTGCACATAGATCAATTGCACGGGTTCAACAGCCACCACATAGCAGAGGCCGCGTTCAAAGCTGTGGCGCGCGCGCTGCGCACAGCAGTCGAGACCGATCCGCGAAAATCTGACGCGGTGCCGTCGACCAAAGGAACACTTTGACGTGCTGACTGCCATTGTTGACTATGAGAGCGGCAATCTGCATTCGGCAGAAAAAGCTTTCGGGCGTATGGCGTCAGAAGCGAATGCAGGGGAGGTTGTCGTCACATCTGACGCCGATGTTGTCTCGCGCGCGGACCGCATTGTTTTGCCCGGCGACGGCGCGTTTCCCGCCTGTGTGAAAGCCCTTAAAGGCACGGGTGGCCTGTTCGACGCCTTGCAAGAGGCGGTCACCGTGAAAGCGCGGCCCTTTTTGGGGATTTGCGTCGGCATGCAATTGATGGCCACGTTGGGGCGTGAGTATGAAGATACGGACGGATTGGGCTGGATCGACGGCGAGGTCGTCAAAATCACGCCTTCTGATCCCACGCTGAAAGTACCGCATATGGGATGGAATGATCTGGTGATCGACACACCCCACCCCGTTTTTGAGGGTGTTGAAACGGGCGATCACACCTATTTCGTGCACTCCTATCACTTTGATGTAGCTAAGCCCGCCGAAAGGTTGGCCCATGTGGATTATGCGGGCGACATCACCGCAATCGTTGGGCGCGACACAATGCTTGGCATGCAGTTTCACCCAGAGAAAAGTCAGCAGGTGGGCCTGCGGCTGATCTCTAATTTTCTAGCGTGGACGCCATGATTAGTTCACGCGGCTCCACGTTTGCTTTTTGCAGATGGGCCCAACACAGCCTGACACTTTCAGCGTGTTCCCACTCAGGGACATTTTGGATTTAAACACCTTATCTGTCGAGGGCTGCCAAATTTTGCCTTTTTTGTAACGACCAGACCCTTTGGCTTGCATGTCCCAAACCAGCTTCTTACCGATATTGGCGCTTTTATATTCGCCCGTGCTGTTGAAGGTGCGTGAAATCACGCCACAAAGCTTAGCCCCGCAGGGCGACATGGTCACATACGCATAGGCTCCATCATCAACTTGCGTTTTCCACAAGCCTTCGACTGGATCAGCAAATGCAGATGTCGCAGCCAAAACGGCTAGCGCGGCGGCTGATAGCAAAGTTTTCATATCTCTCTCCCAAGGTTTTTTAGCAAGACTGCAAGGAGATGCCGCTCAAAGCAAGTCATGACGCTACGCCCCGTTGCAAATCAGGCCTTCTCATGCGAGTGCATTCCCCAAGAAACGAAAGGCGTATACAGATGATCCTCTATCCTGCAATTGATCTAAAAGACGGCCAAGCCGTGCGCCTGGTGCGCGGTGAAATGGATCAAGCCACCGTCTTTAGTGACGATCCGGCCGCGCAAGCGATGGAATTTGTAAGAGCGGGCTGCGAATGGCTACATCTGGTTGATCTCAATGGGGCTTTTGCAGGAGAACCTGTCAATGCGACACCTGTCGAGGCCATCTTGAAGGCATGTAATGTACCCACGCAACTAGGCGGTGGTATTCGCGATATGGCAACGATCGAGCGTTGGCTCGATAAAGGATTACAGCGCGTGATCCTTGGAACAGTTGCGGTTGAGAACCCTGATCTTGTGCGCGAGGCAGCGAAAGCCTTTCCCGGTCACGTGGCTGTCGGCATTGATGCGCGCGGCGGCAAAGTCGCGACAAAAGGCTGGGCAAAAGAAACCGATGTGGAGTTGACGGACCTCGCGAAGTCCTTTGAAGATGCTGGTGTCGCGGCGATTATCTACACGGACATTAACCGCGATGGCGCGATGCAAGGACCGAATATTGAGGCAACGGCGGCTTTGGCCCGCTCGGTTTCGATCCCTGTGATTGCTTCGGGTGGTGTCTCCTCTTTGGAAGATCTGATTGCATTGCGCGAATGCGGTGCAGGATTGAATGGTGCCATTTCCGGTCGTGCGCTTTATGATGGTGCGTTAGACTTGGGTGACGCATTGAAAGCGTTGAAATGATGCGATTTTTCTTGAAAAATTGAGGGGACCCGCAATGCTTAAAACACGTATTATCCCTTGTCTGGACGTTGCCGATGGGCGCGTTGTTAAAGGTGTGAATTTCGTGGGTTTGCGCGATGCGGGCGATCCTGTCGAAAGTGCGCGCGCTTATGATTTGGCGGGTGCGGATGAGCTATGTTTCCTTGATATTCACGCAACGCACGAAAACCGTGGCACAATGTTTGATGTTGTGCAGCGCACTGCCGAGCAATGCTATATTCCCTTAACCGTCGGCGGCGGTGTGCGCGAGGTCGAAGATGTGCGCGCACTTTTGCTGGCTGGGGCAGACAAGGTCAGTTTTAACTCTGCTGCTGTTGCTCGACCTGACGTCTTGTCCGAAGCTGCGGATCAGTTTGGCAGCCAGTGCATCGTCTGCGCGATTGATGCCAAAACAGTTGAGCCCGGGCGTTGGGAAATTTTCACACATGGCGGTCGCAAGCCTACTGGCATTGATGCGGTTGAGTTTGCGCAGTTGGTGGCGGCAAAAGGTGCCGGGGAAATCCTGCTCACCTCGATGGATCGCGATGGTACGAAATCAGGGTTCAACTTGCCTTTAACCCGTGCGGTTTCAGATGCAGTAAGTATTCCCGTCATCGCATCCGGAGGAGTCGGCAATCTGGATCATCTCGTTGAAGGTGTTACCAAAGGCGGTGCTAGCGCAGTTTTGGCCGCTTCTATCTTCCATTTTGGTGAGTATACTGTTGCCGAGGCCAAGGCACATATGGCCGCTGCGGGCATCCCAATGAGGTTCACATGAGTATTCTGCACGATTTATTCGACACGATTGAAGCGCGCAAAGCTGAAGGTGGTGCCAAGAGTTGGACCGCAAAATTGCTTGCCAAAGGGCCAGAGAAATGTGCAGAAAAGTTTGGCGAAGAGGCCATCGAAGCGATCATCGAAGCCGTCAAAGGCGACAAGATCGCGCTCACCGCAGAGGCCGCGGATGTACTGTATCATTTATTAGTAATGCTGGCCGCGCGCGATGTGAGCCTTGAGGATGTAGAGGCTGAGCTTGCAAAGCGCAGCGGCGTGTCTGGCATCACTGAAAAAGCGTCGCGCGGCTGATTTTAGGGTCGGATTTGAGTTTATTTGGCAAGATGAAGCGGGATTGTTGCGCGCACTTTCCAATTTGGATCCGGTCTGGCGATTGGCGCAGCCATGAGCACACCGTCGAGCCAAATCGCAGGGGTTGAAAGCAAGGACCGGCGCGGCAAAAGCGCTGTGTTGCGCCAACCGTCACATTGCTTCAGACCGTTTTCACCCAAGGGTGTGATCCGATGGCTTGGAGCTAGTGGGCCGTCGATCTGCCAATAGTGTTCAATGTTTTCAATGGCATTCACTTCTCGGGTAAGACGAAGTGTGCCTTTGTAACGATAGATCAAACACCCTTGCAATGTGCGCGCAACTTCGCTGTGGAGGAGTTCCGACAACGCGGAAAAGCGCGGGCGATAAGGGTTGCCGGAGAGGGTGCTCAGCGCACGTGTGAGAACGCGGAACGCTGTTTCCTTTGGCGCGGTTCTGAGAGCCTGAAGGTCAAGAACAACATCTCCATATTCTGTGTAGGCATGGGTCGTGATCCAATTATCGGCTGCATTCTCGAGCACCTCGGAGGCAGCGCGCATCCAATCTGCGGTTTGGCTCAAGCGGTCCGAGGTGAGATCTAGGGTGTCGAGGGTCGCTTGAGCTTGGCGCATTTTCACGCGTGTAAAGCGCGGATCTTGGTTGGACGGATCCTCGCTCCACGTGATACCACGCTTGGTGAGCATCGCTTGCAACTCTGCGCGGCTCGCTGCGAGGAGCGGGCGCTTGAACACCATCCCTGCCCTCTCGAAGTACTCTGGCATCGTCGCCAAGCCGTCCACACCAGACCCACGTGCAAGGCGCATTAGGAAGGTTTCGGAAACGTCGTCTTTCGTGTGGCCCAAGGCAATCGCCGGAATGCTGTTAAGCTGTGCTCTTGCCCAGTCGCCAAGCGCCATGTAGCGGGCGTTACGCGCGCGGGCTTGCAGATCAGGACCGTCTTTTAGCGCCAGTGTTCGGATGGTGTGCGGGACACCAAGGGATGCGCAGAGTTTTGCCGCTTGTCGTGCCTCGGCTTGAGCGGCGGCGCGCAGGCCATGATCAATGGTGATCGCTTGTAGATTTTCTGCGCCGAAAGCATCCACCGCTAGGACAAGCAAGGCCGTTGAATCACTGCCACCCGAAAGCGCGATACCCAAAGGGGCGTCGCTATGCAGCAAGGCTGTGTTCAGCATCACGTACAGCTGAGCGTTGTCATTTCTGCTTGCGCCTCGCTTGCGGCGAGTGTGCCGGGGTGGCGTACGTCGACTTCGCCCAAAGTTACGCAGGCCTCCGACACTTTACCGAGACGGCCTAATGTGCGCCCCAATCTGTACAGTGCATCCGGTGCGATTTCGCTGGACGGATCGCGCGAGTAAGCTTCGAGGTAGGCGCGTGCGGCTTCGCGTGCATCGCCTGACGCTTCATGGGCTTCGCCCTGCTTCAAGCGCGCTTGACCTTCTAGTGGACTGCCGGGGTAATTCTGCGTAAAAAGGCCAAATTGCGCAGCGGCCCCTGCCGCGTCACCCGATGTCATCAACACGTTGGCTGCGTCGAAATCCGCTTGCTCACCCATCGCCAATTGTGCGCCGCCCGCATCTGTGCCTTCTGTTTGCACTGGCGCAGTCGGGGTTGTTGGGGCAGCTCCACCGCCAAGTGTGCTGGTCTCGCCAAGCGCACTAACATCGCCGCCCTCAAGCTCAACCAAACGGAATTCAAGGTCGCCAATGCGGTTGGTGCCATCTTTCACAATGGAATCGATTCGAAACTCAAGCCGTTCGATCTTGCCCGTAAGCCGTTGCAATTCGCCCTCAACGGAATTGATCCGATCTGCCGCTGAAGATCCGCCAATTGCGGGGGCGGAACTGCCTGTTGTCGACAGTTCGCGCTTAAGACGTTTCATTTCGACAGATAGGACCGTCAGGTCCTGCCGGATATCCGCAAGGGTTTGTTCATTGGTCGCTTGTCCAAGTGCCATGACGGGCAACATTGCAAAAGACAGCGCGGCCGCTGCAAAAACCTGTGTCACACGAGCCGTCATATGTCTCTTCTCCGATGCTAAACGTTAGCCGGACAGGCCTGCTGCCAAGACTGTCACTGCACGGCGATTCTTAGCATAGCACCCCTCTTGGCTGCAAATCTCAATCGGGCGTTCTTTGCCGTAGCTCACAACACGAAGTCGCGAGGATGGCACGCCTTTGGACACGAGATAGTCGCGCACTTCGTTGGCACGGCGTTCGCCCAAGGCAACATTGTACTCGCGCGTACCTTGCTCGTCCGCGTGACCTTCGATGATCGCGGTATAATCAGAATTGGTGGTTAGCCAGCGAGTTTGCCCGTCAAGGATCAAGCGGCCCTGCCCTGTAAGGGTCGATGTATCAACCTCAAAGAGAACACGGTCGCCCACGCTTTGCTGGAAGAAGGCCACGGAGGTGGGGTCGTTCGCACCACCTGTACCTTCAAAACCAGTGTTGGCACCTGCGTTCAAGTCGACGACATCGTCGCCAACAAAGTCAGATTTGTTTGAGCAAGCGGCGAGTGCCAGAACGCTCGTCAGAAGGACTGCCTTGGTAATCATATTCATCTGTCTGTCTCACTGCTTATTATTGTGGTTCAAAGTGTTAGGAGTATTCGATTAGCGCTGAAGGGGCGACCATGATGGATCGGATGCACCGCCTTCGGTCGGAATGCGTTTCAGGTTTCGCCCTGAGATATCAACAGAATAGAGCGAGGCGGAACCAGCAGAACCTTGGGTTTCGCGTGTGAACATTATCACACGTCCATTGGGCGACCAAGTTGGGCCCTCATCAAGGAAGGACGCCGTCAGCAAGCGTTCCTCAGAGCCGTCCGTGCGCATCACGCCGATATGAAAACGACCCTTGGATTGCTTGGTAAAGGCGATCAAATCGCCGCGCGGCGACCACACGGGTGTGCCATAGCGCCCCTTGCCAAAGCTGATGCGTTTCGCTTCACCGCCATTCGCGCTCATGATGTAGATCTGTTGGGAACCGGAGCGATCGCTTTCAAACACGATACGGCTACCGTCAGGGCTGTAGCTAGGCGCGGTTTCAATTGCTGGACCAGAGGTTAGACGCACGCTTGATCCGCTTGCCACATCCATTCGGAAGATGTCCGTGTTGCCACCGCGCGCCAAAGAGTAGACCACCGTGCGGCCATCAGGTGAAAAGCGTGGTGCAAAGCTCATAGAGCCGTCCTGGCTTTCGAGCACGCGACGCTTTACGGAGCCCACTTCCAATACATAGATGCGCGGGAAGCCTGTTTCGTAGGAGGTGTAGAGAACGCGATCGCCTGTGGGGGAAAAGCGCGGCGCAAGGACAAGATGCTCGGAGCCAGTCAAATACTGTACGTTCGCACCATCGTAATCCATGATGGCAAGGCGCTTGCGGCGTTTGTCTTTCGGGCCCTGCTCGGACACATAAACGACGCGGCTGTCGAAATAAGGTTGCTCACCGGTGATGCGCGCGTAGACCTGATCGGCCACTTTATGCGCCATGCGACGCCAGCCCTGTGTTGTGCCCGCAAATTGCAGGCCAGAACCGATTTCAGTCCCGGAAAACACATCATAGACGCGGAATTTCACGCTTAGGTTTGACCCACTGACGTTGACCGCCCCTGTCACCAAAGCTTGCGCATTGATCGCTTTCCAATCGACATATTGCACAGGCGCGTCAAAGCTGGTGATCTGACTGATATAGGCATCACGCGGAACTTCGCGAAACAGGCCCGTGCCTGCAAGATCGCTGACCACAACCCGCGCGAGGCGTTCGGCGAACTCATTCGCGGCACCGCTTTCGGGCACAAAGTTAGGGGCTGCGAAGGGCATGGGTTCCACCACACCTTCGGTAATTTCAATCCGCAACGGGCCGTTTTGCGCCCATGCGATCACGGGCAATACGCATATCGCCACAACTGCCATCAATACTCTCAGGGTCATTGCCTGTCCTGCCACTTCTTTTTGCACACTCTAGGGGGTGTGTTCGTTATAAAAAAGGGGGTTGCGCGGGATAGGCGCGTGCTTGCTGACCCGCTGTGTCTAAAGAGACTCATCTGATGCGCATATCCTTGGGATTAAAGGTCATTTCGATCTCTTTCCACTGCTCGTATTTGTCCTCGGGAAGGTCATAGCCTTCCTTTTGGCAGCGCAACACAGCGCGACGCGCAGATTGGAATGCAGTTTCTGTCGCGGTTCCATCGCCCCCCGTTGAAGACACAAGCCGCAAACTACCGCCAACCACTTTGCCTCGTAGATCCATCGACATGCCGACAACCACTGTTACGTTGGCAGCTTGGCTGCCCACATCCACGACCCAGCAATTCTGCACGGCGAGGCGCAACGCATCGGTCTCACCTGCAGTCAGTGTCGGGCCGCTTGTTTCATCGCTTGCGGCGGGTTCGCCCAGCGCTTCAGCCAGCGCTGCATTCACCCCCGAACTCGTATCTGGCTGCTTGGCTTCAGATGCAGCCGCCGTGTCACGCGGACGCGCTCTTGGCCGTGTCGTCGCGCTCGGCGCGCTAGCGGAGGGCTGTTCCGCCTCTGTCACGATCTCCGTTGCCGCCTCTTCGGGCGCGGTTTCAGATTGCTCCTCCACCACTTGCTCGGCGTTTGCATCTGGCTCGCTCGCCTCTTGCGCCGAATTGTCGATTTCAACATCTGGTTCAGGCGCTGCCACCGCCTCAGACGCCACGCGATCCGCAGGGCGCGGCTTGGGCCGTAGCGAGGTATCAGGCGCGACTCCAGGAATAACGACTGCTTCTTCAACAGGTTCAGGAAGCGGCTCTGGTTCGGGTGCTGGCTCTGGTGGCAGCGGTGCCAGCTCAGGCTCCACAATTTGTGGCGGCTCGGGACGTGGCTCTGGCGTAGGTTCTGGCACAGGCACCACAGGCTCGGGGTCTGGCTCAGGTTCTGGAGCGCTTAGAATGGGGTCGGGCGCAATCGGCTCCAAATCAGGGGGTTGTGCGGCTTGCCTCAACGCTGCGAACTCCGCCTCAGAGATCACCGAAATATCCATTTCCGGCAACTCAAGCGGTTCCGCATTAAACAGTCCGCCAAAGAACGCATAGCCCAGCAAAAGCGCGTGACCGCCCGCAGATATGTAGGTGCTTTTTTGCACCGCGCCCGCCCTAGTTACCCGCGAGGTCGGCGTTCAGATCAGGACCGCCGGTATCTGTCACAAGGCCGATGTCACTAAACCCACCCGCATTCAAAGCACCCATGACCTGCACAACCTGCTCGTAGGCAACAGCCCCATCCGCACGCAAATAGACCCGCGTGCTTGCGCGCTCAGACGCGATGGCTTGCAGCTTAGTGACCAGCTCTGCGATATCTGTCTCTGTGGTTTGGATCAACACGCGGCCGTCTGCGGCAATCGTTACTGTCAGCGGTTCTTCCGCATCAGAGGGCAAGGCACCCGCTGCAGTTTTTGGCAATTCCACAGGCACACCAACCGTCATCAGCGGTGCTGCCACCATGAAGATGATCAAAAGCACCAACATCACGTCCACAAAGGGCGTGACGTTGATCTCCGCCATAGGCCGCGCGCGTGTCCCGCGCCTGCGACGTCGCTTGCCACCCGTTTCTTTTTGAATAACGCCCGCGCCCATGGTTTAGCTATCCAACTGGCGCGACAGGATGGTTGCGAATTCGTCCGCAAAGGCCTCGTAGCCGCCAACGATGCGATCACTATCAGCGCTAAACTTGTTGTAATAAATCACTGCAGGAATCGCGGCGAGAAGGCCAAGACCTGTCGCCAAAAGCGCCTCAGCAATACCAGGGGCCACGACGGCAAGGTTAGTGTTTTGCGCTTCTGCGATTTCGATAAAGGCGTTCATGATACCCCAAACTGTGCCGAACAAGCCAACAAAGGGTGCAGTGGACCCGACAGTCGCAAGCACGGACAAGCCGCTTTGCAACTCTTCCGCTTCTTTGGAAATCGCCACATCCATGGAGCGGTCAATCCGGCTTTGCGCCCCCGCGATCAAGCCTCCATCCACACGATGCGAGCGGCGCCATTCTGTCATGCCCGCCGCAAAAATCTTCTCTGACGCCCCATTGGGCTGCGCGCCTATCTGCTCGAACAGCTGGTCCAACGGCTCGCCCGACCAGAACGCCTGATCAAACACTGCCTGCTCCGAACGCGCAGTCCGGTACTGCATATATTTCTGCACCACGATGGACCACGCCCAAATCGACGCCACGATGAGCATGATCATAACGAGTTTTACGGTAATTGTCGCACGTACGAAAAGGGCCCACATGGAGAAATCAATCTCCTGCGCCATCGCAAGGGTTTCTGCTTCCATTTGCCTGCTCTTTTTTGACTGGCCACTGATATGGCTCTTAACTGTAAGTCGATCTTAGACGATATTGGCGGTAAAACCAATATCTCGCAGTGCGTTGGCGCGTGATTGCCGCAAATTAGTGGACGATTCGGCGGATATTCGCTGGAAGGCGCGTCGGTTGGCCATCCACCGTCAGCGCCACAAGGGTGACTTGCGATGAAAACAAAAGGTCCGTGCCGCGCATCACATCTTGATTCAGAACGATGCGCGCGCCTGTCATTTGCTTGACCCTTGTGCGCACGGTCAAATCATCGTCAAAGCGCGCCGGCGCGAGGTAATCTGCCTCCAAATGGCGCACTGCGAAGACCAGACCCTCCTCTTTTTTCAAGCGTGTCTGATCAATGCCCTGCACACGCACCCACTCCGTGCGCGCACGCTCGATAAAGCGGAGATAGTTGGCGTAATAGACAATTCCTGCAAGATCCGTATCCTCATAATAGACGCGCAGCGCAAATTCGTGCATCAGCCCTCTCCTATTGCTTGCGTGGCATACGTGCTGACAGGCGCAGGGCGTGGCTTGGATCAATCGCGGCCACAGGCATCACCGCATCATACGCGGCGGCCAATAACCCTGAAATCTCGGGCTTCACAATAACGCCCCCCCCGCCCATCACAGCCAAGGGCGAGACTTGCAAGAACGCGCGGTCCGACCAAAGTACCATCATTTGCACCGCTTGGCTGAGCGCCAGGGTTTCCGCAGGCACGTCGCTGAGATGTTTGTCCATCCTGATAAAAGTAAAGCAGGCCTTGATTGCGCCCTCCTCATCAAAGCGGAACACGCGGTATTGGTTCGCATCCGCCGCCGACACGCGCGCGACCATTGCAGCCAGATCAGGCACCAATTCATCAAGCTTCGGAACGTCCAACAATTCAGCCCAGTCCGAGAAGAAAAAGAACATCGCGTTAGAGCCAAGCTCAGGATCTGTCTCGGCCATGTGGTGGTTGGACACCAAACACACCGCTTCAATCGCGCCTTTAACAACCTTCAAGGTTTCGTCATTGACCCCGAATACCACAGGCGAAATCGCCCGCCCCCAACGCGCAAACGTATAATTGCCACTTTCGCGCGTAAACAGCGCTTCAATTTCGTTCACATCCAACACTGATCTTCATCTTTCCAAATAAAATTCCCGCAGAGCGGCCTTCGCTATCACTCAAACAGCCCCGCCTGATCGGGTTTACGCGGTGCTGCCATGCCCAAATGCGTCCAAGCCTTTTGTGCCAACATGCGTCCACGCGGGGTACGTTGAATCAATCCTTGCTGCAACAAAAACGGCTCGATCACCTCTTCAAGCGCATCGCGACTTTCCGAGAGCGCCGCTGACATCGTCTCGATCCCCACAGGTCCGCCCTGATAATTCTCCGCAATCAGACGCAAGTACCGCCGATCCGCACCATCCAGGCCCAGCTTATCAACGCCAAGTCGTGTTAGCGCATTATCGGCCAAGTCGCGCGTCACGCGGCCATCCCCTTCAACAACTGCGAAATCTACGACGCGTCGCAATAAACGTCCGGCAATCCGAGGTGTGCCGCGCGCACGTTTGGCAATCTCGCGTGCGCCGCCCTCATCGGCGGGCGTACCGAGTTTGCGCGCATTGCGCTCCACAATCGTGAACAGCTCATCTTCCGTGTAAAATTCAAGTCGCGTTGGGATACCAAAGCGATCCCGCAAAGGCGTCGTCAACAAGCCAAGCCGTGTCGTCGCGCCCACCAAAGTAAAGGGCTGCAATTCAATCCGAACAGTCCGCGCGGCAGGGCCTTCGCCGATCACCAGGTCCAGCTCAAAATCCTCAAGCGCAGGATAAAGGATTTCTTCTACAACGGGATTTAAACGATGGATTTCGTCGATAAACAAAACGTCACGCGCTTCAAGATTTGTTAGGATTGCCGCCAAATCGCCAGCTTTGGCCAAAACAGGACCAGAGGTCATGCGAAACGACACGCCTAATTCGCGCGACATAATTTGCGCGAGTGTTGTCTTGCCCAAACCAGGGGGGCCATGAAACAACGTGTGATCCATCGCCTCGCCCCGCCTTTTGGCGCTTTCAATAAAAACCTTAAGGTTCGCGCGTGCTTCAGCTTGCCCAATAAACTCATCCAAAGCTTGCGGACGCAACGCGCGGTCATTGTCTTCGGGCAACTCCACTGCTCGCATGGTGGGATCAGGGTCCATTATCGCCTAGCCTTTCGGTGCAAGCAGCTTCAGTGCTGCGCGAATCAAAGCCGACGTTGTCGCCTCAGGATCCGCGCCTGCGGCTTCTGCCACGGCGCTTGCCGCCTCGGACGGCGCGTAGCCAAGGTTGCTCAACGCGGACAAAGCTTCTGCTTGCGCGCTCGCACTTGGGACTGACACTTTGACGGCGGATGTTTCGATCACGTCAAAATCATCGGCAGCGGGCACCTCGCCCATGGCCGTCGCGGGAGTTCCGCCACCCATGGCCATGACGCCAGGTGCTTTGTCCTTTAATTCTATCACGACGCGCTGCGCGGTCTTAGGGCCGACACCTTTTGCCGCTTTAATCGCTGTCACATCCGCCAAAGCAATCGCGCGGCTGACCCCGTCTGCGCCCAATGCGCCTAAGATCGCCAGAGAAGCCTTTGCGCCAATGCCCTGCACGCTCATCAACAGGCGGTGCCACTCTTTTTCAACCAATGTGGTGAAGCCGAAAAGTTGCAAAAGATCTTCGCGTACCAACAGGTCGGTATATAAAGAGACGACTTCGCCCGCTCTCGGCAACCCCGCCAAGGTGCGATCTGAGCAATAGACCATATAGCCGACACCGCGCACATCCATCATCACATGATCCGCGGCGCGGTAATCAATGCGTCCTGAAAGTTTGCCAATCATCCGTTCGCCGCCTCTTTCGCTTTTTCCCACACGCTGGTGGAGCGCGTGTAGTGAGCATGACACATCGCAATCGCAAGCGCATCTGCTGCATCAGGACCCTTCAGCACAACGCCGGGCAATTGTAGCTTCACCATATGTTGCACTTGCTCTTTCGCCGCGTGACCAACGCCCACAACTGTTTTCTTCACCTTATTTGGGGCGTATTCACCAATCTCGAGCCCTGCCTGCGCAGGCACTAACAACGCAATACCCCGCGCTTGGCCAAGTTTGAGCGTCCCTGCCCCATCCTTATTCACAAATGTCTGTTCAACTGCCGCCGTGGTAGGTTGGAATTCACACAGAACGTCCGTCAACTGACGATGCAAGGATAGCAAACGCAACCCCAAGTCCTTGCCCTCAGACTTGCACACACCATTGCCGAGGTGACGCATACGACTGCCATCCACCTCAATCACGCCCCAACCCATGTTTCGAAGACCCGGATCAATTCCTAAAACGCGCATACTGCTCGCACCCACTGTGCTACCTGTTGTTTTTTTGTTGCAGTAGCACGAAACGCGAACAAAAGGAAAGGTTAATCCGAAAATGTCAGATTTATCCACAGGTAGGCTGAAAGCGACATCACCCTTTTGCAGGTAGTCGAAAAACGTCTTCGCAGGCGCAGAAATCGACACCTGCAAACACTCAATTTGACCATATTTTTATGGGCCTTAACGCCACTTTCTGCCATGCAGCAATATCATAGCTCCCATGCAATTCGAACGCTTGTTTGTTTAAGGCGACCCTTCTAAACGAGCCGCAGAACGAAACTTTGGCTAGCCCGAGGGCGGCCCGCAAAAAGGAATACGATCATGGCTGTTATCGACAACACGCGCTCCGCATACGTCTCCAACGGCGGGACATCCGCGCTGGCAAATATTTTCGCGGTATTCTCCACATGGAATGATGAGCGTCAAACACGTAAAGCGTTGAACCAACTGTCCGCACGCGAGCTGGAAGACATCGGCCTGTGCCGTGGCGATATCGAAAATGTGGTTGCTGGCACATTCCGCGGATAATCACACGCAAGATTTTGAAGACGCTAAAAGCCGCTGCATTACAATGCAGCGGCTTTTTTTGATTGCGTGGGGCGCTGATTTCTTCAGCACGCCCTCTCATTCGGCGACAAGCCCCTATTTAAGGTAAGGTCTCAAATAAGAAGAAATGGCTTCCGTCGCAGGATCGATCCAGAGTACGAAAGCCCCGGCTTGTTCAAACACATTGCCTTCTGACAATGCCAAACGCTCTTCTTCATAGGCATTTATTCCGACGCTCAGCAACGCCAGTGCTTTTAAAAGCATGATAAATACAACGAAGAAGGCGATCAACTTGAACGGCAAAAAAGAAGCGTTGCGTTCTTTTGGGCGCGGCACAACTTGGATAATGCCGTTCTTATCGACAAGGGTCATATACCGCGCTGTCGCCCGACTTTCTTGCTCGGACAAAAGCACAAACCCTGTTTTTTGCTGGAGATGGGAAAAACCCATAGCAGCCTCCGATGATTTGGCCCCCACCAACTCACATTGAATTATTTAGCGAAAGAATATGGCAATTTCTAGGCAATTGCGACAAAGTTGGTCTAAATGATATTGAATTTAGCCATCTTTGCGAAGTGTTAATGACGACCATTCACCAATCACCTCGTGATGTACAAGATTAGCACCAGATCGTGCATAAACGTCAATTATTTCGTCGGCTTGTTCGTTGAGCAAACCCGAGAGAATCAAATATCCATCCCGCTCTAGATTCGCGCACATTTCAGGGGCAAGCATGATCAACGGCCCTTTTAGGATGTTGGCGAATATCAGATCAAACGGACCTGCAGCGCTCAGCTCTGGATTGTCAAAACCCGCAGCTTCTACACAGCGAACGCGCCCTTCGAGTTTGTTCGCCGAGACATTGACGCGTGCCACATCCACCGCGACCTCATCGATATCGCTGGCGATCACGTCTCCCGTCCAGATGCGCGCGGCTCCCATCGCAAGCACAGCCGTGCCGCATCCGATATCGGCGACTGATTTACCAACAAATCCTTCATTTGCGAGACGATCAAGCGCGCGCAAACAGCCAAGTGTGGTGCCATGGTGCCCCGTGCCAAAGGCCATCGCCGCCTCGATCAAAAGCGGCTCACACTCTTCAGGCACTTGATCTGAGTCATGGCTGCCGTATACGAAAAAGCGACCTGCTTCCACCGGGGCAAGTTCGCGGCGCACATGCGCGACCCAATCGGTTTCTGGGATTTCGGAGACAACGAACGGCTTGGCGCTAAAGGCCGCAGCCAGCAGATCCAAACCACCAATGTCAGGAGCGTCGATGAAATACCCGCCGACTTCCCAAAGGCCTGAACCGTCTTCCACTTCAAAAACGCCGACCCCTGTGGGTTCTGGGGTTAGACGTTCCATCGCTTCGCCCAAACGATCTGCGCCCTCTTTACCGAGAACTGTGGTCAATGCGGAGAATGTGGTCATGAGTCATCCTTTTGGATCTATTCGGCGGGCTGGGGATTAAGCGCGCTAATCCGCGTCTCGTTTCCGGGTGTGGGGTGGCGCGGGATTAACAGGGCGAGGGCGAAAGAGGTCAGCGCCATAAGAGTGGCGACCACAAAGACGGCTGAGGGAGAGGTCAGCCAAAGATACCCCAAGAGCGCAGGCAAGAAGACTGCCGCGATATGATTGATCGTGAAAGCCACCGCAGCCGTGGGCGCGATATCTTGCGGATCCGCGATCTTTTGGAAATAGGTCTTCAAAGCCAGCGCCAACGCGAAGAAGATATGATCGATCACGTAAAGCGCCGCTGCCAAGAGGACGCCCCAGCTGAACCAATAGATGCCGCCATAGGCCAGAAAGACCAGCGCAAGCCCCATGTATTCAAATAACAGCGTGTTGCGCTCGCCAAAATGCGCGACGGCTCGGCCCATAATTGGGGCGGCAAAGATGTTGATAACAAGATTGATAAGGTAAAGCGCGGTGATTTCATGCACCTCAAAGCCAAAGCGCTCCACCATCATGAAGCCCGCGAACACAATAAAGATCTGACGGCGCGCGCCAGCCATGAATTGCAGTGCGTAGTAGAGCCAATATCGCTTGCGCAGGACCATCTTTTTGAGCTGCGGGTGCGGTGCATCAAATTGTGGATAGATCACAAAACAGGCGACTGCGATGATGGCAGTGAGCCCGCCAGATACCAAGTAAACGAGATTATAGCTCAGATCGAATGCTTCCCAAGTCAGCACGATGAGGCCGTAGGCCAACAGTGTTGCGCCAGATCCAGCAGCAAGCAACCACCCCAGCATTTGTGGTGCGCGCGCTTTGTCGATCCATTGCAATTGCAGCGATTGGTTGACGGTTTCGTAGTAGTGATACCCGATGGAGCTGAGCATGGTGATCGTTAAAATCCCTCCCATGCTTGGAAACCAAGCCGTAACCCCTGTGGCAACACCAAGCAAGATAAGCGAGACCAAACCCAGCACCTGTTCGCGCATAAACATGATGATCGCGATCACACCGACTGCGAAAAACCCGGGAATCTCTCGGATGGAATGCAGCCAGCCAATGTCGGATCCGTCAAAGTTTGCGGCTTCGATCACGAAGTTGTTCAGCAAAGCTGACCACGTGGCAAAGGCAAGCGGCATCGCAATCGCCATAGCAAACAAGAGCGCAATCGGCCTGCGCCAAAGCGGCAATTTTTGCGCGTCGAGAAGGGTGATTGCGTTCATAGCGAACCCATATGCCTCTTTTTACCGATTGGCGAGCAGCATTTGCGCCGCCCCAACCTAGCCAAAACCAAACGATATTCTTTTCGCATGACACGAGAGAAAATCACCGTCGAAAACATCAATGCACCAGATCACCTTATCCAAGTGCGCGCAGACAAATACCAAGATATGTACGAAGCGCTTTGGAAAGCCCTGCCAGATACAGCGCCAGGCTCCACCTTCAACAAGATTGTCGAAACCATAAAAACCCATCTATCGCCGAAACTGTTTCCAGATGGCAAAACCTCAGGATAGTGGGCAAAGACAGTGCAACTTGATTTATAGCCCAAAGCACAAATCATCCGCTCAAACACGATGCCCCTCAGGTTTTACACGGCCTAGGCACAGCGTTTCAGTCAAACTTGCTATTGATGATAAGCACCGCATCGCAATCTGGTGGGTCTTTGTTTAAGCGAATAAAAAACCCGCGAAACACGCCTGATTCCATTGTTTTACGACTCTGAGATTTGGACTTTTTAACGGCTCTCATGTGTAACCAGCCAAGCTTCGCGGAAGCTCGATGGGATGTCCGGCATCCACACCAAATCAGCGTCGCTAATAGCCCTCATTTCAGGGAAACTGCCGCAACCTTAAGTTTTTACATGCATTTGGAGCAGCTTTTTGATCAGTCACCCGCAAGACCGGTGGAGTCTTGAAATAGACATTGGCTATTTTCACTTCAGATAGCTTTTTAGCATGAAGTCGGCCTGACGTCGGCCGCGCAAGACGAATTGCAACATTTGCTTCACCGAACCCAAAATTCAAGTTGGCATTTGAACTATGTAAATTCGATTTGATCGCAGGGTAATTCGTATGAAAGTCATGTAACCGCAGGAAAAGAATTGTTCGGTTAATAAAATCTAAACTCGTGATCATAATTTCGCCTACATGCTCTCCATAAATGTACCCATCCCCGAAGTCAGAAATCGATTTCCCAAGTTTAACACCAATGTCAAAAAGCCGACGCCCAACCAGCGTCAAAACCCATTGATTATTGGTTTTTACAACCACTTGTTCATTAAGCCGTTCCGAAATAGCCGAAATCTTGCGCGAGACTGTTGTCGTACTTGTGCGAAGTAAATCGGCCGCAGCCTGAGCGGATCCCGTTCGTTCCAAAGCAAGAAAATAGCGCAAGTCATCCCAATTTTATTGAAAACTACCCCCGACAATATCTTAGCCCCCAAGCACTAAAAGTAAGTTAATCTCAACACCAAGCTAATATTTAACGAATTTTACAGAGCTGGCTTTGCAACTTTCGGCCATATTAGGACCATTTGGTTAGTAAAAGCTTTGTGGATCAATATCGATGCTCAAACGCACATGTGTTGGCACCTTAACTTGCTTGATCCACGCTTTCAGCGCGCGCTGCAACGGTGCGTTCTTTTCTGCTTTCACCAACAAACGGACGCGATGTCGGCCACGCACCCGCGCGACAGGTGCCGGTGCGGGTCCAAAGACCTGCGCACCAATTTGGCGAAGTGGTCCATCAAGCCGCGCCAACTCACCGCCCAAATCAAACACCTCTTGAGGATCGGTCGAAGACAAAATGATCCCGGCCAATCGCCCGTAAGGTGGCACACCCGCCATGCGCCGTTCACCCGCCTCTGCGGTCCAAAACGCATTTTCGTCCCCTGCCAAGATCGCGCGGATCACAGGATGTTCGGGCTGATAGGTTTGCATCAAAGCCGTGCCCTTTTTCTCTGATCGTCCAGAGCGCCCCGCAACTTGGCGCATCAATTGAAAGGTTCGTTCCGCCGCACGCAAATCTGATCCTTGAAGGCCCAGATCCGCATCAATCACACCGACCAATGTGAGCAATGGAAAATTGTGCCCTTTCGCAACCAATTGCGTGCCAATGATAATGTCCGCTGCCCCTTCGGCGATCCCCACGATCTCGGCCTTCAGGGCACGAGCGGATCCATACATGTCCGAACTCAACGTGGCGATACGTGCCTCGGGAAACAGCTCGGCCGCTTCTTCGGCCAGACGTTCAACACCGGGTCCAACTGCAGCGAGACGATCCTCCGCCTCACAGGATGGGCAAACCTCGGGCAGTGCTTTGCTTTCCCCACATTGATGGCACACAAGACGCTTTTGAAAACGATGCTCCACCATACGCGCATCACAGTGATCGCATCCAATCTGATGACCGCAGGCCCGACAAATTGTCACTGGCGCATAACCGCGACGATTGATAAACAAAAGCGCTTGCTCACCCGAGGCCACCCGCGCCTCCACTTCCGCCTTGAGCACAGGCGAAATCCAGCGATTACCCGCCAGTTTCACGCCACGCATATCAATCGCGCGCATATCCGGCATTACTGCGTCACCGAAGCGCGAGGTTAAATCAATGCGTGTGTATTTCCCCGCCTCCGCATTCGCCCAACTCTCCAAGCTAGGCGTCGCACTGGCCAAAATCACCTGAGCGGAGCAAATCGAGGCGCGTAATACCGTCATGTCGCGCGCGTTATAAAGCACACCGTCTTCTTGCTTGTAGGAAGTGTCATGCTCTTCATCGACCACGATCAAGCCCAGATCACGAAACGGTAAGAACAGCGCTGATCGCGCACCAACCACCAATTGCGCCCCGCCTTGGCCGACCATCTTCCAAGTGCGCCGCCGCTCTGTCATGGTCACACCCGAATGCCATTCTGCGGGCTTTGCGCCAAATCGCTCCAACACACGGGTGAGAAACTCTGCCGTTAAAGCGATCTCAGGCAGCAGCACCAAAGCTTGCCGACCTTTGCGCAAACACTCTGCGACAGCTTCGAGATAGACTTCGGTCTTGCCCGACCCGGTGACCCCGCGCAGCAAAGTCGTCCCGTAAGCGCCAGAGCAAACCCCTGCTTTGAGTTGCTCTGCTGCCTCCGCTTGATCGGGGGCAAGTTTCTTGCCCGGCAAGGACGGGTCAAGGCGCACAAAGGGCAAATCTCGCGGCGTGTCCTGCTCTGAAACAGCGCCTAGCTTCACCAAACCTTTCACCACGGACGACGTGACGCCCGCAGTTTCGCTGAGCTCTTTCAAGGTGAACGACAGATCGCCATATTCATCCAAAGCATCCAAAACGCGCCCGCGCGCTTCGGTCATGCGATCAGGTTCTACATCGCCTTTGCGATAAATTTTACGCATTGAGGGCGGATCGCCTAGACCCGGTGCGCGTACGCCGAGGCGCAACATGCTTTCCATGTCCGTGAGCGTGTAGGCACCCGCTTTCTCCAGAAAATCGCGTAATTCTGCACGCATCGGCGGCACGTCCAAAACGCGAATCACCTTACGCGTTTTCGCATAATCCCAATCGCCCTTGCCCGGCCCCCACACAACGCCCATCACTTTACGCGGGCCCAACGGCACCTCGACGAATGCGCCGATCCAACACCCGCCTTCAGGTGCTTTATAATCCAAGCGACGCCCCAAAGGTTGCGTGGTCCACACACCCACAAGCTGCCCTTCATCAAAGAACTCTTGTGCGTCATCGCGTATTGGGGGGTTTTCGCTCATACCCCCATGAGGTAAAGCCTCCCTCAACCGACGCCAACCCCTCTCATAGGATGCACAACATGAAATTTTTCGTAGACACCGCCGAAATCGATCAAATCGCCGAACTTAATGACCTGGGCATGGTGGATGGTGTCACAACCAACCCATCACTCATCATGAAATCCGGCCGCGATATTCTTGAAGTCACCAAAGAGATCGCCGCTTTGGTTGATGGTCCTGTATCGGCCGAAGTTGTCGCCACCGAAGCGGATGAGATGATCGCAGAAGGTCGCAAGCTCGCGAAAATCGCCGAAAACATCACGGTCAAAGTGCCGCTCACATGGGCGGGCCTGCAAACCTGCAAAACGCTCTCGTCAGAGGGCACAATGGTTAATGTCACGCTCTGCTTCTCCGCGAACCAAGCGCTTTTGGCGGCGAAAGCTGGTGCAACATTCATTTCGCCTTTCGTGGGTCGCCTAGACGACATAAACATCGACGGCATGGATTTGATCAACGATATCCGCACGATCTATGACAACTACGCATTTGATACGGAAATCCTCGTAGCCTCTATCCGCACAGTGAACCACGTGCTCGACTCCGCATTGATTGGCGCAGATGTCATCACAGCGCCCCCCGCAGTGATCAAAAAGCTCGCCGATCACCCGTTGACCGATGCAGGTCTGGCACAGTTCATGGCTGATTGGGCAAAGACAGGTCAGAATATTCTCTGATTTTTCAGCTCTTGTGCTATAGACAAAAGAAAAAAGTACGAGAGCAGCATGAATACCACCGCAAAAATGACCGATGATCTGCGCGAGCGGATCATCACACGGCCTGACGTCATCCTTGAAGATAAGGATTTGATGAAGGCCTTGATCGAAGCCAATGAACGCGCAATGGGCGGCAATATCGTCGATCTGCGTGGCATCGCGATGGAGCGCCTTGAGGCACGGCTCGATCGGCTTGAAGACACGCATCGTTCCGTCATTGCCGCCGCTTATGAGAACCTTGCTGGCACGAACCAAGTGCACCGCGCGATTCTACGCATGCTTGATCCAGTTGATTTTGAAAGCTTCCTCAAGGATCTTGGCGGTGAAGTCGCTGAGATCCTGCGTGTAGATTGCATTCGCCTCGTTCTTGAATCTGTGCAGGCCGAAGATGAGCCAGCGGTTAGCAAACTTTCCGATGTGCTGTGCGTCGCCGAACCCGGCTTTATTTCAACCTACCTAGGTGGTCATCCTGATCGCCCCTCGCGCAACGTGACACTGCGCCAATTATCTGAAGGCGATAGCGCGATTTATGGCGACGCTGCTGGGTGGGTCCGTTCAGAGGCTTGCCTGACCCTTAATTTTGGCGCAGGCCGCCTACCCGGCATGTTGGTCATGGGCGCGGAAGATCCGCACCAATTCACACCGCAACAAGGCTCTGATCTTTTGGGCTTCTTTGGTGGCGTATTTGAGCGCACAATGCGCCGCTGGCTGTCGTGAGCCTGATCTCCCCACAAGCACGAGATGCGTTAGAACATTGGTTAGAAACGCAAAAATCCCTCAAAGGCGGGTCGGAAAACACGATCAAAGCCTATAGTGCGGATACCGCCGACTTCATCGGTTTCATGACCAGCTACAAGAGCGAGCCTCAGGGCCTCGCCGCGCTTGCACGCATCACCACTCGCGATATGCGCGCTTGGATGGCGCAAACGCGCGGAAATGATGTGAGCGCGCGTTCGCTCGCACGTAAACTATCGTCCGTGAAAAGCTTCTATCGCTGGCTGGCGGAGCGCGAAGGGTTCGAACCCACAGCCGTTCTCACCATCCGCGCGCCTAAATTTCAAAAGAAACTTCCACGTCCATTAGCTGTTGAAGCTGCCAAAGCGATGATCGAAACGGTTGAGTATCAAACCGCTCACACATGGGTTGCCGCACGCGACAGCGCTGTGCTGACGTTGTTATACGGCTGCGGCTTGCGGATTTCCGAAGCGCTGGGTCTCACGGGTGCAGATGTGCCGCTGCCCACCGCTTTGCGCATTTTAGGCAAAGGTGGCAAAGAACGCGTGGTCCCTGTCCTGCCAGCTGCACGCGAGGCGGTTCAAGCTTACCTCAATATTTGCCCTTACCCGCTGGAACCCAACGCCCCGCTGTTTCGCGGCATTCGCGGCGGCGCACTCAATCCACGTGCCGTTCAAAGCGTGATGGCAAAAGCGCGTATGCAACTCGGCTTACCCGCAACCGCAACACCACATGCAATGCGCCATAGTTTTGCGACCCATTTGCTGAGTGCAGGAGGCGACTTACGCTCCATCCAGGAACTTCTTGGCCATTCATCTCTATCCACGACACAAGCCTACACCGCCGTCGACACAGCCCGTCTCATGGAAGTCTATGAGCGCGCGCATCCCAAAGCCTGAACGCTTCCTATCTCTAAAAAATATCGCCGCCGGAGGCATCTTTGCCAGAAGCAATTTGCGCCTGCGCTAAAAATAGGCCATGACGCCCTTCATGACACCACAAAACCGCGCCCTCGCCGTCCACCTTCTCACCGCCACTGGGGCTGTTTTCGCGATGCTCGCGATGCTCGCCGCTGTGGAGGCCAAGTGGGACATGATGTTTCTCTGGCTTGTCGTCGCCTTCGCAGTCGATGGGATCGACGGACCGCTCGCGCGCAAATATGATGTTAAACAATATGCCCCACAATTTGATGGCGTGCTGCTTGATCTGATCATCGACTACCTCACTTACGTCTTCATACCCGCCTTCGCACTCTTCAAGTCAGGACTGCTTCCGGGTTGGACCGGTTGGTTTGCGATCATCGTGATCACCTTCGCATCGGCCATGTATTTCGCCGACAATCGCATGAAAACAAAGGATAATTCTTTTTCGGGATTTCCCGGATGTTGGAATATGTTGATCATCGTGATCTTCGCAATTGAGCCGAATTTCTGGATCTCGCTCGCCCTCGTTGCCGCTCTTGCGCTTGCGATGTTCTTACCTTTAAAGTTCATCCACCCAGTGCGCACGGAGCGATGGCGCACCCTGTCGCTGCCTACTGCGCTGGCGTGGACATTCTTTGCAGGCTGGGCCGCCTGGGTCGATTTCCACCCGCAAAGCTGGGCGCATTGGGGTCTTGTTGTGACGTCGGTCTATCTGCTGTTCGCAGGGATTACGCAGCAAATTATTCCGGCTAAATCCGCGTAAGGACAACGCCGAGAACAATCAAAGCTGCGGCAAAGCCTTTGCTCCGATCCATTCTGTCACCCATCACCAACCACCCGATGAGCACCGCGAATAAGATAGACGTTTCGCGCAGTGCGGTGACCAAAGCAATTGGAGCTTGTGTCATGGCCCAAACGACAATCGCGTAAGCCCCATAAGACGCAGCGGCCGCAACACTGCCAAGCGCCCACTCGCTCGGCTCTGCGCGCAACACAGCACGCCCGCGCAGGGCCAGACAAATCGGCGTGAAAAACACTGCGTCCAGTATGAACAACCACGCTACATACATGATGGCATTACCCGAAATCCGCGCACCCAGCCCGTCTACAATCGAATATCCCGCCGTCATCAAAGCAGAGCCGAGGGCAAACGGCACCAAACGCCGCGATTCCCCGTTGGCAAAAACTCCGCGCGCCATCAATAAGATGCCTGTGCCGAGGGCGAGCACCCCGAGAAACTCCTTGATGCCAAGCGGATCCGTCAACACAGAAACGCTGATAACAAGCACCAACATAGGCGCACCACCGCGTGCTATCGGATAAACACGGCTGAGATCGCCCTGCTCATAGGCGTAGACCAGAAACAGTTTATATGCGGAATGAAACGCACCTGAGGCCAAGAGCCATGGGAACCAAACTGCCGCCTCGGGAAATGGTTGCGTGAGCGCAATCACCGCGCCAAAGCCGCCTTGAACAAGGGTCATGATCAGCATCGAGGTGAGCTTACTCACCGAATTTTTGATGAGCGCATTCCAGCAGACATGCAGCAAAGCAGCCGCAAGAACCGCGAAGAATGTGAATGCGCTCATCTATGCGTCATCGTCTTTTAGCCATCCAAAGCGTCTGTGCAGCGTCCGCACACACCTTCGTGCGCGTGAGTGCCTACATCTGGCAAGATTTTCCAGCAACGCTGGCATTTCTTGCCCTCTGCCTTGGCGAAAGCCACGGCAACACCGCTAACATCTGGCACTGTGAACGCGCCTTCCGGGGCCGCCTCGCCCGAAACGGTGATCGCGGATGTGATGCTGACATCGTCAAAGGGCACGCTGTTTAGGGCCTCTAGGAGCTCCGCATCTGCGATGTAGACGGTGGGTGCCGCTTCCAGCGATGCGCCGATGACTTTCTCAGTGCGCTGGACTTCCAAAGCCGCTGTCACAACACGGCGTGCTTGGCGAATGGACGCCCATTTGGCCGCCAATGCATCATCGCGCCACGCGGACGGTGTTTCGACGAAATCCTCCAAATGGACAGAGCTTTCATCGCCGCCAAAGCGTTCCAACCAGACCTCTTCCATCGTGAACACCAACACTGGTGCAAGCCATGTGGTCAAGCGCGTGAACAACAAATCAAGAACCGTGCGCGCAGCGCGACGGCGCGCAGTGTCGCCATCACAATAGAGCGCATCTTTGCGGATATCAAAATAGAAGGACGACAGTTCGACCGTCGCAAAATTGAATACCGCAGAGAAAACCCCTTGGAAATCAAAGGATTTATAGCCGTTCTGAACCGTTTCATCCAGCTCAGCGAGACGGTGCAAGACCCAGCGCTCCAGCTCTGGCATATCCGCTGGGTCTACGCGATCTGCTTCACTAAAGTCGTTCAACGACCCCAGCATAAAGCGCATCGTATTGCGCAAACGGCGATAGCTGTCAGCCACACCTTTCAGGATCTCAGGCCCGATGCGTTGATCGGATGTGTAATCCACCTGTGCTACCCAAAGGCGTAAAATATCCGCGCCATATTGCTTGACGACAGTCTCCGGCACGATCGTGTTGCCCAGCGATTTGGACATCTTCATGCCCTTCTCATCCAGCGTAAATCCGTGTGTCACAACGTTGCGGTACGGTGCGCGTCCCAGAGTGCCGCAAGCCTGCAAAAGCGAGGAATGGAACCAACCGCGATGCTGGTCCGTGCCTTCCATATAGACATCCGCGATGCCATCTTCCGTGCCGTCCGAGCGATCCCGCAGAACGAAGCTGTGCGTCGAGCCTGAGTCGAACCAAACATCCAAAACATCGAACACTTGATCGTAATCATCTGCATTCACGATACCATCCAAGAACCGCGCTTTCGCGCCATCCTTGTACCACGCATCTGCACCCTCTGTCTCAAACGCTTCGGTGATGCGCGTGTTTACTTCGTCGTTGCGCAGCAAGAAATCGGGGGCCGTCGGCAACAAACCTTTGCGTGTGAACACAGTCAGCGGAACGCCCCAGGCACGTTGACGCGATAGCACCCAATCAGGGCGTGCTTCGATCATCGAATAAAGACGGTTACGCCCTGTCTGCGGCGTCCATTTCACCAGCTCGTCAATAGAGGTCAGTGCACGCTCACGAATTGTCGTGCCATGGGTGTCCTGCCCGTCGCCCACCGCACGATCCACAGCTGCGAACCATTGCGGCGTGTTGCGGTAGATGATCGGCGCTTTGGAGCGCCAGGAATGTGGATAGCTATGCTTGATCTTGCCGCGCGCCAAAAGACCGCCAACTTCGACCAGCTTATCGATGATCGCCGCATTGGCGTTGCCCTCTTTGCCGTTGGGTTTAAGGATCGCTTTGCCGCCAAAGAACGGCAGATCCGCGCGGAAACGGCCATCATCCATGATGTTGTAGGTTATCACTTGCTCCAGCATCCCAAGGTCGCGGTAAAGCTCGAATTCCTCCATGCCGTGGCTTGGCGCGCAATGCACGAAGCCCGTGCCTTCGGTGTCGGTGACAAAATCAGCCGCGCGGAAATCGCGGAGATCGTCCCATTCGCCGTTGCCGCCTTCTGCTTCAAAGAGCGGGTGCTTGAGCGAGATCTTCTCAAGCTGCTCATTCGTGACATCTGATTTGCGCAGATACATGCCCTCTTCCAAACGCGCGCGACTAAACACGTCCGCGGCAAGGTTATCCGCCAACAGATATGTGTCGCCAGCATTTAGCCAGCACTCTTCCGGCGTCGAAGTCACTTCATAAAGGCCGTAGGAAATCCCAGAACCGTAAACGACGGCTTTGTTAGAAGGGATCGTCCAAGGCGTTGTCGTCCAGATCACCACTTTCGCCGCGTCAAGCGTCGCATCACCCGTGCCTGTCACTTGAAACTTTACCCAGATCGTAAAGCTGTCCTTATCGTGATACTCGACTTCCGCCTCGGCCAGCGCTGTCTGTTCAACAGGTGACCACATCACAGGCTTGGAACCCTGATACAAAGTACCGTTCATCAGGAACTTCTGGAACTCGGCCGCGATCACCGCTTCGGCGTGGAAATCCATCGTGAGGTATGGATCAGGCCAGTTGCCCGTGATGCCGAGACGCTTGAATTCCTCGCGCTGGATATCTACCCAGCCTTCGGCAAACTTGCGGCATTCCTGACGGAAATCGACGATATTCACTTCGTCCTTGTTCTTGCCCTTCTTGCGATATTGCTCTTCGATCTTCCATTCAATCGGAAGGCCATGGCAATCCCAACCGGGCACATAGCGCGCATCAAAGCCCATCATCTGGTGCGAACGTACGATCATATCCTTGATCGTTTTGTTCAGCGCATGTCCGATGTGGAGATGCCCGTTCGCATAGGGCGGTCCGTCATGCAGCGTAAAGGGTGTGCGGCCCTCTTTCGCGCGAAGACGGTCATAAACCTCCATCTTTTCCCAGCGCTCTAGCCATTCAGGTTCGCGCTTGGGCAATCCGGCGCGCATCGGGAAATCGGTTTTGGGCAGGTTCAACGTGTCTTTGTAGTCAACAGTATTTTCAGGTGTGTCAGCACACATATCGGGCGTCCTTTGGAACGAAATATTCATAGGGAATTGAGAGGCGGCGCGGGTCGTCCCCATACGCCTTATCCCGGCGGCTCACACTCAGAGCGCCGGGCTGATAATTCGAATAATGATCGCATAAATCAGGCTCATCTTGATGCCGTTATAGGGCTGCATGTCTGCCGCGTCCAGAGCACCATCGCCCCCATTCCACCACAATTTCATCACGGTAAAACCACAATCGCATTCTAATGAAAATTGAGTATGATTTTGGTTTCCAGCGTTTTTGGATAGTGATGATGTTTAACAAAGGCCCTTTTTACGTCCTCGCAGGGCTTGGATTGATAGCATTGCCCGGGGTCAAAGTTTTGTATCAAACCCACTTTGTGGAGGACGAAGCGGCACCACAGGTACTTCAAACAAAGCAGCAAGCCGAAGACAGTTGCGTTCGAGACTCAGTCCAAATTGCAGGCGTTTGGGTCGGATGCAAAGCAACCAGCTCTGCCCGTAAAGGAAAGAAAGCCCCGCGCAAATTGCAGATGAACTCGCAAAAGGCCAAAGGCTCCGCAACGGGATCGCGCGTTATCAAGTTGAACTAGACGGCCCCACCTCATTTGCATTTTGTTCTTGTGCGGAATCTTCAGGATTCCAACGCGCGCTCATCGCGCGGTTAAGCCACGCGAGCCCCGTCAGCGCCAATCCAAGGCCAAGGAAAGACGCGACGCGTACCAACCCGTTTAGCCCACTCATGTCGATCAGGAAGACTTTGGCAATCGTCACTGCAATTCCCACCATCGCCAGTTTGCGCAACAAATCAGAGCGACGAACTAAGGCGAAAAACAATAAACGTACCGCTCCCAGCATCATCGCAATCGTGTGGCTGTAAAGCTCGCCTTGACTGATCGCGTCGCTTGCGATTTGCTCGCCCTGCCAGAAGCGTCTGATTTCTATGGCAATATAGGCAACACCCATGAGAGCACTGAGGCCCGCAAACGCTGCACGCAGGTATCTGTGGATGTGATCGAGCTTCCATACCAGCACAGCAAGCACGCCCGTAGGCGCCAAATAGGCAATCGCTATCGTGTCGAGTAACAAAGGCCCCGCAATGTCGCGCGCGCCCCAGCTCATAATTGGGGCCATGCCTACCAGCGCAGTGAGCAAAACACCAAAACCGAGCAAGCCAAGCAAGCTCGCCAAAGGCACGAGCACCCATGCAAAGCGCACTCCCTTGCGCCAGCGATACAGCTGCGCGCCCATCGAGATCAGCAAGATGGAGCCCGCCAGCGAGAGCCCCCAGAAACTGTCAATATCACTGCGCAGCGCGCGTTCGAGCAGGATCAAAGCAAACACTGCGCCTAACGACCAAACCGCACTTTCCAGCGCCAATTGCGCACCCAAACGTTTGATCGGACGCATCACCCACCATGCCACGCCCATAAGCGCGAGGGGGACAGCATAGCCCAGAGCGACCTCCCAAAGCGGCGTCTTCCACCACGAGGCCCACGGTATGCCGGGATCGATCAGGAAGCGCCAGCCAAGGACAGCGACCGCGAGTTGGATGAACAAACCGAGCCATGGCATGTCCAAACGGCGATCTATGAGAGCCGCAATCACGATCATCACCGCAATTGCGACGCTGAGCGCGGCAGTACTCAAGGTCAGCATGAGCGCGAAGGCGATAAGTGAGAGCGCTGCGATCACTGTGCCACCAGCCAAGCGGGTCGGTAAATCGGGCCAGTCCACGCCCTATTTGCCACGCAGCCTGTGGATCACATCCGTCAGCATACTGCCCTGATGGTTAGGCCAAATTCGCAGCACGGGGATCGCCGTTGCCGCAACACTCGCGATAAACCCGAAGACCAGCGCATGCACCGCCTCCGCCCCGCTGATGAGCAACATCCACGTTGCAAAGAAGCCGCCAATAAGTGCGAGCACAGAAACCCACGCCCAGCGCCGGATCGCATCAATTGCTAGCGCCATCACCACGATCAACGCGAAATAATAAAACAACAAATGCGGCGCATCGCTGGACCCGCCCACGACAAACGGGCTAACCAATGCGCCGATAACACCCACTGCGGCAAGGAATGGCCCGTAGAACCAGCCAAGCACGATGGACAAGCCTGCAACCCCGACCAAGGCCAGAAGCGTGAGATCAGAGGGGAGCAAATCGTAGAGGTGGCGTGCAGAGAGGAACGCGGTGTAGAGCGTGACAATGCCCGCGCCCGAGAAGGTCGAGGGGAGCACATTCATGCTGTCCTCTTCATCCCCGTAGCGCCGTCTGACCAGCTCTCCCAAAGTAACAAACGCGGCTCCTAATCCAAGCGCGCCAATGATACGTGCGAAGGGTGTGAGAAGACCTTACTCTACCCCGTATTGCACCGTGAACACCCCTGCGAGGGCGAGTGAGAGCGCCGCGATGCCGAGGAACCAGTTTTCCTTTAACTAATTGGCGGCGTTGATGAAAAGTTCTCCACGAAAGACGAAAGATCGTGGCGTTTCTGATGATATCTGCTCTGGCTCGATAGCGGTGTCGCTTGATAGGTCTTTGGGTGTCTCCGCCAAGCTGTCGTTTTGCGTTATGGCTTGCCCATTTTCAAGTGCGACCCAAGGTCCAGACACGTTTGCCTCAACCAAGCCGTTTTGCATAGCTGCGGCTTTTTCCAAGGCCGCGATGCGCGCATTAAGCGCGCTCACGCGCCGCGACATCAACCACACTACGAGTGGCTAAAATAAAACGGCCAGACCGACCAATGCGGAATCTATGCCCAAAATAACTTCCACGTTATTTTCCCTCGCTCCCGAACAACCCTGTTAAAGCACGTCGCACTAATCCTGTCACCGACGGGCGCTTAAGGGCCGCAAATGGCAAAGGTCGGCACACTTCAATAGCCGCAACCCCGACGCGCGCAGTCAATGCACCGTTTACCACGCCCTCACCAAAGCGGCGCGAGAGTTTGCCAAGCAACCCGCCTCCCGCAATCGATGACAGAAAATCATCGCCAATCGCGACGGCACCAGTGGCGACCAAATGCGTCATCACAGCCCGCGTCAGGCGCCAATTGCCCAGCGCGCCAGACCGACCGCCATAGATTTCTGCGATGCGGCGGATCATCCGCAGGTTTGATGTAAAAGCCGTCACCACATCTGCTAGCGCGAGGGGCACAAGTGCAGTGACCATCGCAACCTGACGCGCTGCCGCTTCAATTTCGCGTGTTGCAGCCAGATCAAGCGGGCCAAGAACATCGCGTTCCACAAGGTCCAAAAGACCATCACCATCCAAGATATCCGCGCTTTTTTCGGCCAGCACGTCACGCCCCCAACGCGTATCCTCGCGTGCCTTGTAGAGGCGAGTGATCTGCGCGACGATCTTTTGCGCCTCTGCCAAATCCCCGCTTGCGCGCGCAGCTTCCCCCGCGCGATGCAGCACATCCATGCGCTTGAGCCTTGAAAAAGAGGCCAATTCTCTCAGCGCCATGACCAAGAGGACGAATATCAACGCGCACATCAAAACCATAACCGCATAACCTAGCAAAGGCACGCGCGCGACCAAGCCGTTGGCGAAATCCCAAGCCGCAAGCGAGATTGCGACGCCCAACAAAGACAGCAGCAATCCCCAAAACCATTTGACCACACGTGCCGGACGTCGCGCCGCGAGGGTCGCAATCGTCTGCATCGCCTGTCCGCTAGGGGCTGGCGTTTCGAAGTCGGGCACGGGCTGCGCTGCTTCGGGGCCCTTCTCTGGTGCGGGCGCATCCTCAAGATCAATCAGAACCGGACCTTTAGCCATCATGGCTCTCCTTTTTCGCACACTGCCATGTCATACGGATATCAGGCAGACCTTCTTCGTTGCCACTGCCATCCGTGCGCTCCGCCTCTGTAAATCCTTGGCGCGCGTAAAACCTTTGCGCGCCTTCATTAGCTTCGAACGTCCAGAGCGTGAGCCGGTCGCACTTCGCCTGTGCAGCCTTCAACAAAGTCGTGCCAATCCCCTGATTCTGCGCGTTTTGCGCCACGTACAGCGACTGAACTGTGGCTCCATCCAACGCCAGGAAACCGGCAACCTCGCCCGCGCGCTCACACACCGTCACCCAACCGCGATCAATGAGGGAGCCTATATGCGAGATGTCTTCCGCTTCACTGTGTAACTTCGGCTTCCACGCATTGCTCGAAACCGCTTGCGAGAGCATCCGACCCAGCTTGCCCGCATCCGTGCTGCGCGCGCCGCGCAAATACAGGCTCACAGCTTGTCTCCGATCAAGAACTGCGCCGCCTTATCCAGCCTAATGTGCGGCGGTCCAAATCCAGGTTTTAGTGTCAAAGGCGCTGGCGCAAAGCGCATGTTTTGGAAATCCTGATCCAGCCAAGCGGTCGCCCCATCCCGCGCAGGACCCAACAAAAGCGCTGGATCTTCCGGCAACTGGCCAGGATAAAACGCTGCCTGTTTGCCGGTTTCCAGCAAAGCCCCGCGCACACAGTGCAACGGCGCTCCATCGTGATCGATCACCTCTTCCGTAGTTGCGCGCAAAGACGCGATCGCCATCGACGCGGACTCTGCCCCCGCAAAACGCGCCTTATCGCGCGCATCTCGCGTGAGTGCCTCCATAATGGCGGTCAATTCGCCATGTTGTTTATGATGAATGTGATCTGCTTTGCTGGCAGCGAACAAGATACGCTCAACCCGCTTGCCTAGCAAAATCTTGCTAAGGAAGGCGTTGGTGCCCGGGCGAAACGCGCTCAGAATATCCGTCATAGCCACGCGCAGATCCTCGACCGCGCGTGGACCATTGTGAATAGCCCCCAACGCGTCCACCAAAACAACTTGGCGATCAATGCGCGCGAAATGGTCGCGAAAGAAGGGCCTTACGATATGGGACTTATAGGCCTCATAGCGTCGCGCCATCTCGCGACCTAAGCTGCGGCGCGCTGCACTGGCGGCATCCGCGAGCGGTGCAAATGTGATCGCAGGACTGCCCGCGAGATCACCGGGCAGTAGGAAGCGCCCCGGCGTGCAATCGTAATACCCCACCTGCCGCGCACTTTGGAGATAGTCGGTGAATGAGGCTGCTAGCGCTTGGGCCTGAGGCTCATCAAGCTTTGCCGTAACATCCGTTTGCGCGATCAACTTGCGGTAATCTTCCGCTTCCTCTCGGATCTCGATACGCTCCAAAACCTCACGCGACCAATCCTCGTAGCTTTTATCCAACAGCGCGAGATCGAGCAACCATTCTCCCGGGTAATCCACTATATCCAGATGCACCGTGCGAGGACCTTGCAAGCCCCCCAGCAAACCATTGGGTTGTACCTTCAAAGAGACACGCAATTCAGAAATCGCGCGGGTGCTTTCGGGCCAATGCGGGTCGCGGGCGGTCAAAGCGCCTAGATGCGCCTCATATTCAAAGCGCGGCACCGTATCATCGGGTTGCGGTTGCAAATAGGCCGCAACAATGCGCCCCTCCACAGCCGCATGAAGCTGTGCCATGCGACCGCGATCCAAAAGATTCGCTACCAACGACGTGATAAACACGGTCTTGCCAGAACGCGCCAAGCCGGTGACACCCAAACGGATAACAGGTTCGAACAATGTCTCGTTCACCGTGTCACGTGCACCCTCGATGGTGCGAATGATCCCGTCTGCAAGGGTAGAAATGACCACAAGTGCTACCTCGATTTTCATATCAATGCTTAAAAGATAAGGGTGCACCCTGCCCGTTACCAGAGGGGAAAAGCATTGCCGCAGGCCCCCTGGGACGCTAAGAGCAGCGCCATGCCCAGATATGCACTCAAAGTTGAATACCACGGCGCGCCCTTTGTTGGCTGGCAAAGGCAGAAGACCCACGTCAGCGTGCAAGGCCAGATCGAGGCGGCGCTGGCCAAACTCGAACCCGGCAACCACACGATTGGCGCAGCGGGTCGCACAGATGCGGGGGTACATGCGTGGGGGCAAGTGGCACATTGCGACTTGGCGAAAGACTGGGATCCGTTCAAGTTATCGGGGGCGCTGAATTACCACCTCAAGCCCGATCCGATTTCAATTGTGGCTTGTGCAGAGGTCAATGATGACTGGCACGCCCGCTTTTCCGCGCTAGAGCGCCGCTATGAATTCCGCTTGCTGATGCGCCGCCCCCCTGCAACCCATGATGCGGGTCTCGTTTGGCAGGTCCCGCACCTCTTGGACGTGAACGCGATGCAAGCAGGGGCCCAGCATTTGCTGGGCTTGCACGATTTCACGACTTTTCGCTCCTCAATTTGCCAAGCCCAAAGCCCGCTTAAGACCCTAGACGAGCTCAAAGTTAGACAAATCGACGGCCCTTCAGGCCCTGAAATCCGCTTCACGGTGCGCGCGCGCTCGTTCTTGCACAATCAAGTCCGTAGCTTTGTGGGCACCCTTGGAAGCGTCGGTTCGGGTGCTTGGACGCCCGATGACGTCAAATCCGCGCTACAGGCCCAAGACCGCCAAGCCTGCGGCCCGGTAAGCCCGCCCCATGGCCTCTACCTCGCACATGTTACCTATCCCGAAGATGTCTTCAAAAACGCCCCTGTTTAAGCTTCTTTGCCCCCCAAAACACCGCGGAAAGTCCATCTTTGATGGAGGGGGCAGCACCCCAGAAACATCAAAATTAATCGTTGTCCGTTAATCCGGCACCTGCTCCTGCAAGACGCGATGCGTCGCTCTCGGGCACCAAAGTCTTTGCCGCAAAATCAGCCAGTTTATCCCAAACCTGCTCATTCACCTCGAAGGGCCCACAGATTGAGGTTTGCGCACACAGCGCGTCAAACAAAACCTTTGGCACCTCGCTCGCAAGCGTTGCTTCGACACCAGCCGCCTTCAAATCACGCCAAGCAAGCACCGCTTGCACCGGATGCCCCTCACAGACAGAGCCATTTACCAGCTGAGGCACATCAAACGGCTGTTTTAACACATCATTCACGCAGTCCAACGCGCCCTGCGCAGCCAAAGCAGGCGCTGCGCGACCCAGCTCTTCTGCGCAGCCAATCGACATCCCTGCCCCTCGCGCGGCTTTTAGGACCATACCGGAGATTTCATTGGCAGAGCGCATCACTCACTCTCCAAAACATGGCAACCACCAATCATCCGCACTGTCCAACTCATCAAACAACGGTGCGCCTTGGCAGAGCGTGATGCGAGTCCAGCGATCGGATTTGGGATCAAACTTGGCCGCTCCAAAGAACGATAATTTGCAACGCAACATATCGATGGGCAAACACCGCTCCGCGATCATATTGTCGCGTATTTCGCCATAAGGCGCGATAGCCAGCGTTTGCACGCGACGGGTAGCAAAGCGCAACTCAGGCCGTTTCATTAACAGCTCAGCGACAATCCCGACCTCGCTCTCCAAAGCCTGCGATAAACGTGCAACCTGGCGGGCGATATCTAGCGGGCTTTCCAAATCTGCGCCGTCTTCTTCATAGCGCATACCGAGTCGGGGTTCTTGTTTGGCTTCTGAAACATACCAGAATTGCGCGGATTCCGCTGCGCTGTTGTAATCAAGATCACATGCCCATGCCCAATCGCGCGCAATAAGATCCCGCAGATCGGAGATCTGCATCGCAGGATTAAGCTCCGCCACATAAGGATTGGCCATGCAATCGGTCAAACCATCAATCAGAACGCCAAAAGGCTCCAACAAAAGCGCGATCAAGAGCTCCTGAGTGTCTTCAAACCAGCGCTCGGACGCATTCAAAATCGCAGCGATTGGATTGGCGGTAGACAGCGTCGACGATAGGAATGCTCGCACCTCTGGCCAGTCTTTTCGCAGCTGCGTGATACGATCCGCAGCGATCTGGTCCGGCACAGTCCATTCAAGTAAATGCCGCCCTGCGCGTGCTGCGAGCGTTTGAATCTGCGCTTGTTCCGATGGGCTCAGGACAGGCAGTGCCGCGATCCGCGCCAACCCTGTTTCGCGCACCTGCATCCAGCTATCCAACAGCCGCGGATGGCTTACCAAAAACGGTGCCATGCCAAGCCCCGTAGAATTTCCAATTCCAAGATGGCGTTTCAACTTCGGTTCAAGCGATGCGCCACCCACATGTTCTGCCAGATCATGAGTAAAGCCGCGAATAAGCCAAACCGTCAGCATTTCCGCCGCAAACGGCCCGCCAAGACAGGGACGCGCTCCGATATGCGCTCGATCTGCGATGCCGAATTTGCCATTGCCATAGACCGCCGTAGTACGCATCAAATAGCCCACATCACGGACCATTTTCTCGTCCGGCTGCGTGCCCGCCTTTAGCGCATCGGTGACATGTTGGAACAAACGCACCGACTTATTAGCGCGACTAAGAACCAGATCTTTCGACGTAAAGCGCGCTGCTTCCTGCTTGGGTGCTGATTTGACAATACGCGCGACTTCATCCGCATTCGGGATGCCATCGTAAAGCACATAGGCCGAATCCCAGGCGGTCGCGATAACGCGATCCGTACGCAGTTCTGGCGGTAAATCAGTGGAAACCGCGACAAGAGAATAATCATATCCCCCAAGGCGCACGGAATAGACCGCGTGGCCAAACCCATCCGCATCCATTTGCCAAACGGGGCGCTGGACTTGCACAGTCTCGCGCGCAAGATTACGCATTAAAGTGCGTAAAAAGGAAAGCCGGGTCGGAAACATTGCTCCCATCCGACGCAATCGCATCACCGTGCTTGGTGGGCGCAATTCCGCTTGTGGGACAATCTCGTACTCAGGCGCGCTCATTTCACTGCACCGAAGGAGGCGTCATAGAACTCATACCAATTACCACCCATGATCCCGTCCATCTCCTTTTTGCTAAAGCCAACATCAAGCAACCCCTGAGAAATTTTGCCAAAGTCGCGATTGTCATTGAACCAGCTCGGCATCGGCGGAAAGCCCGCATCGCTCGCGCTGCCTTCGCCGTAGTCAATCACCTTGCTCCAACGACCAACGCGCATCCACTCAACAATGCTGTCGGGTTGATCCTGACACAGATCCGTGCCGATCCCGAGATGCTCTGCCCCGTAGCGCGACGCGGCCTCTGCCACCATTTCGCAAAAGTTCTTTAAAGTACATGCAGACCCGTCTTTTAGGTGATGCGGATAGACTGAAAAACCAAGCATACCGCCCCTACCCGTCAGCGCTTTGAGCACCTCATCGGATTTGTTGCGCAATGCGGGATGCCACCAATGGGGGTTCGCATGGGTGATTGCGATGGGTCTGCTAGAATGATCAATCGACTCCAGCGTGGAGCGATCCGCAGAGTGAGACATGTCTACAACCATGCCGATGCGGTTCATTTCTTCAACGACCTGCTTGCCCATGCGCGTGAGGCCAGTGTCATCGTCCTCATAACAGCCCGTCGCCAGCAAGGATTGATTGTTATACGTGAGCTGCATAAAGCGCACGCCGAGCTGATGGCAGATTTCGACAAGGCCTATATCGTCTTCAATGGGGCTAGGATTCTGGAAGCCAAAGAAGATCGCAGTGCGCCCTGTTTCCTGCGCCAATCGCACATCAGCAGCGCTGGTGCCTTTGAAAATGAGCTCGGGGAACCGTTCGAACCAGCGGTTAAAGCTTTCTAGGTTCAGTACCATTTCACGAAAGCTCTCGTGATAGGCTATGGTAACGTGAACCGCGTCCACTCCCCCTGCACGCATTTGGCGGAAGATAGTTTCGGACCAGTTGGCGTATTGCAGATTATCAATCAACGGCGTTACCATACCCAACGATTAACCCAAAACAAGGCTCTCGCAAACGCAAAAAACGACACTGCGGGGCGGGATCCCATTTTTCGACAGAAACTCGCGCACTTTTCCTAGTGACGTTTCCTTGCAAAAAACGCGCTCAGCAACGCTCCAGATTCATCCGCTCCGATTCCATCATAGACTTCAGGACGATGATGCGATTGCGCATGATCAAACACGCGCGCACCCACAGTGACCCCGCCTGATTTTGGATCGCTCGCCCCGTAATAAAGCCGCGCGACCCTTGCATGCGCAATCGCACCTGCACACATCGCACACGGCTCTAAAGTCACGTATAAATCGCAATCAACAAGACGATCTTGCCCCAGTACCGCACAGGCCTCGCGGATCGCTAAAATCTCTGCATGCGCTGACGGATCACACCCCGTGCGCGTTGCATTACGACCCCGACCGATGATCGCCCCATCTTTAACGACAACAGCCCCCACAGGTACTTCACCTGCGGCTTCAGCCAAGCGCGCCTCGACCAAAGCCGCTTCCATAAAGGATGTGAATTTCATCAAACGCGCCCATCTCTCTTTCACTAAGCGTTCCAATACCCTAAAGCACCCTCATGAATACAGAAACACCCAAAGGCGATCGCATCGCAAAAGTCTTGGCCCGTGCAGGTGTCGCGTCGCGCCGCGAAGCAGAACGCATGATCGACGCTGGCCGCATTAGCGTCGATGGCAAGATAATTGACAGCCCCGCGCTCAACGTGCTGCCCACAGCACGCATCTCTGTGGATGGTAAACCCATGGCCGCGCCTGAACCGCCACGCGTTTGGATGTATCATAAACCCACGGGTCTTGTGACAACCGACAGCGATGAAAAAGGGCGCAAGACGATCTTTGACGATCTGCCCGAGGACATGCCGCGTGTGATGAGTGTTGGTCGGCTTGACCTAAATTCCGAGGGGCTTTTGCTGCTGACGAATGATGGCGGCCTCAAACGCAAGTTAGAGCTACCCTCCACGGGCTGGCTGCGCAAATACCGTGTCCGCATTAATGGACGCCCGACGGAAGAGACATTTGAGCCTTTGCGCAAAGGGCTCAACCTGCAAGGCGAGCATTTCCAGCCGATGCTGGTCAGCATTGATCGCCAGCAAGGCGCAAATGCGTGGCTTACTGTCGGCATCCGCGAAGGCAAAAACCGCGAAATCCGCCGCGCTATGGAAGCGATCCAGCTCAACGTGAACCGTCTGATCCGCGTGAGCTACGGGCCGTTTCAACTGGGCAACCTCAAAACCAGTGGCATCGAGGAAATCCGCCGCCGCGCGCTCAAAGACCAGTTGGGACTAAGCGACGAAGATCTCGAAGTACCGGGTGCGAAACCAAAACCGACCCAGCGCGGTAAACACAGTGTAACGCGGGGCAAGCGCCCGCCTCTCCCAAAAGGCCCTTTGCGTGGCCGCGACCGCTTTTCGGACAGCGACCCAATGGCGCGCCCGAAATCGAGTGGCAAACCCAAAAGCAAGCCAGCAAACAAACCGCGTCCAAAACGCTAAAATCTGGATCTTCTCGTTTTCATAGTATCTAAGAGAGCGCGAGGGCCTGGCGCCTCGCCTCTGTCGCCGCGCTCTGCGCGGGGAAATTCCCCCTTTCCCATTTTTGGCGCACTCAGTTATAGAACGCACCAAATAGACCAACTCGGGGGGGATTTACGTGGCCGATCTTTTAACATTAGAAAATCTGGGCAATCTTTTGATGCTCTGTTTCCTGCAAGCCGTGCTCGGCTTTGACAACCTTCTCTATATTTCGATTGAAAGCCAACGCGCACCCGTGGCGCAGCAGAAATCGGTCCGTTATTGGGGCATTATCATCGCGGTCGCACTCCGCGTTGTACTCCTCTTCGTGATGATCCGCCTAATTGATGCCATGGCCGAGCCGTTCTTCATCATGGATTGGGAGGGCGTGATCACAGGGGGCGTCAACTTCGCCACGCTGGTCTTTATCATCGGTGGTATCTTCATCATGTATACGGCCGTGAAAGAGATCGGTCACATGCTCACGATTGAGCACCTCGACACAGACGTCGAAGGCAAGTCAGGCAAGTCCGCCGCCAAAGTCGTAGCAATGATTGTCATCATGAACCTCATCTTCTCATTCGACTCTGTGCTTTCGGCCCTTGCGATCACCGATGTCTTTCCGATTCTTGCGACCGCGATCATTCTCTCGGGCCTCGCGATGCTGCTTCTTGCGGATAGTGTTACGCGCTTTCTAGAACAAAACCGTATGTACGAAGTCCTCGGCCTCTTCATCCTGTTAATCGTTGGTGTCGTCCTTTTGGGCGAGGCAGGCCAAGCAGCCGCCCACGCGATGCATGATGACAGCCTCGCGCTGAAAGTCTTCGGCTACGAAGTCATTCCAATGTCGAAAACCACATTCTACTTCTCTGTGCTGGTTCTGGTCGCGGTCGAAATCATCCAGTCCGGCTACACGCGCAAGCTGAACGCAGAACGTCGTACAGGCGCTCGTCACTAAGCAAAAAACAGCAAGCGGGGGAATGCATCTGCCTTTTTCCCCCGTTCGCACTGGTTTTTCTACGCGCACAAGCACATAGTTAATGAATAGATTTGCATCGGGGGGTGCCATGACCGGAACAGGTGTTCAAAAATTTGCTTATACCGCACTGATTGTACTGCTGTTTGGTCTCAGCTCTGGCTGGCTAGGAGCGCTTTGATCAATGGCACAGAAATTTGGTGGCAAATATAGCCTTGATGGCAATACCCAGACCGAACATGGATCAGGGCAGCGCAACAGCTTTGACGGCGCAAACCCTGATGCGGCAGGCGCGCGTTCAAACGTTTTGTTTGCACCAGCGATTGTTTTGTTTGCAACGACCTTCTCTGACGGTGCCATCCCTTTAGCTCTTGGCCTCTTTGGCGCAGGCGCTTTGCTGCTGGCCGCTTGGCTGCTGCGCGGTGGCCTTCGCGCCGAGGCAGAGTATAACGCCCGCAAGATCGCGCGCCGCCCTGCGATCCCGCGCAAGATGATGGCTTCGGCCCTGACAGGTGTTGGTGCTTTACTGGCCGTGATGGCACATTCGAACAGCTTTGACATCCTTTCGCCGCTGATCTTTGGGGCTGCTGCTGCCGCTCTTCATATTGCCGCCTTCGGGATCGATCCGATGAAACACAAAGGCATGGAAGGTATTGATACTTTTCAGCAAGATCGCGTCAGCCGTGCTGTTAATGAGGCAGAGAGCCATTTATCTGCCATGTCGGACGCTATCCTGCGCGCCAGGGATCGCAGAATGGAAAAGCGCGTTGAACAGTTCCAACGCACCGCGCGCGAACTCTTCCGCACCGTAGAAGAAGATCCGCGCGATTTGACTGCAGCACGCAAATATCTGGGCGTCTACTTACGCGGTGCAAGGGATGCGACAGAGAAATTCGCGGATATCTATGCACGCACAGGCGATGCCCAAGCGCGTACGGATTACGCTGCACTTCTTGATGATCTGGAGGAAAACTTCTCCGCCCGCACTCGCAAAATGCTGCTTGATGACCGCAGCGATTTGAATGTTGAAATTGAAGTGCTGCGCGAACGCTTGCAGCGCGAGGGCGTCCGCCCATCCTGAACTGGAGACATTACCATGGCCACGTCGATCCAAGCCAAAGCCCAAGAAACCCTTGCCATTGTAGAAGAGGTGAACGCAGTCGTTCTTGCTGAACCCGCTGATGCAACCGCGGTGGTGCCGCTCGCAAAAGCGAACAAGAAAGTCAGCGCTGAAATCACCAAGAGAATGACTGAAATTGACATGGAAGATACCAATTCCATCGTCGCCTTCGGCTCTGGTGCGCAGGCAGAATTGCAAGTGATTTCTCAGGCGATGCTCACGGATGTGCGCAACAAAGACGTGGGTCCTGCGGGCGACTCACTGCGCAATATCGTCACCACGATCCGTGGGTTTTCCGTCTCCGAGCTCGATGTGCGCCGCAAGCGCAGTTGGTGGGAAAAACTGATTGGCCGCGCCGCGCCTTTTGCGAAGTTCACCGCCAAGTTCGAAACGGTTCAAGGCCAGATAGACAAGGTCACCGAGGATCTTTTGGGTCACGAGCATACGCTTTTGAAAGACATCAAGTCCCTTGATATCCTTTATGATAACACGCTCGCCTTCTACGATGAGTTGGCGCTTTACATTGCGGCAGGCGAAGAGAAAATTCGCCTTATTGATGGGAACGATATCCCCGCCAAAGACGCAGAGGTGCAAGCCGCACCCGAAGGCGATCAAGTGATGAAAGCGCAAGAACTGCGTGACTTGCGCGCCGCGCGTGATGATCTTGAACGCCGTGTGCATGATCTCAAACTGACCCGTCAGGTCACGATGCAATCACTGCCGTCTATACGTCTGGTTCAGGAAAACGACAAATCTTTGGTGACAAAGATCAACTCAACCCTTGTAAATACAGTTCCGCTTTGGGAAACGCAGCTCGCGCAAGCTCTCACGATCCAACGCTCTGCAGAAGCTGCAGCAGCAGTGCGCGATGCTAATGATCTGACCAACGAATTGCTTACATCCAACGCGAAGAACCTGCGCGAGAGCAACGAGATGATCCGCACAGAGATGGAGCGCGGTGTCTTTGATATCGAAGCCGTGAAGCAAGCCAACGCAGACCTGATCGGCACGATCGAAGAAAGCCTGCAGATCGCGGACGAAGGTAAAGCCAAGCGCGCTGCGGCCGAAGCAGAGTTGAAAAAGATGGAAAGCGATCTGCGCGACACACTCGCAGCGGCCAAGGCCAAAGGCTCCGGCACAGGCGATACCATCGGCACTGCTGCTGGCTAAATGAAAGACCTGCGGCGCATAGCATCAATGGCGACACTGCTCAGCGCGTTTGCGCTGGGGGCATGTTTGAGTGCGCCGCAATCTACCAAGCCTACTATCGTTGCGCCACAACCCGCACCTGTCATCACACCAAAGGTGCAATCCGAGCAAAGCAAAGCACTGGCGACCTATTATGGTCGCGTGCAAGCAGATCTCCTGGTTCAAGGCTTGTTGCGCACCGACGGAGGTGGCCCGGATACGCCTTATACTGACACGATGCTTGGGCGCAATTTCGAACAGATCGCCTTCTTTGATGAATATTCTGGCGGCGGTCTTAACGCGCCAAACGGAAAAGCGGGCCGCCTGAAACGCTGGGAAGGTCCGGTGCGGTTCAACGTCGAATTCGGTTCTGGCCTTAGCGCCAATCAACAGGCCCGCTACCGCACAAACGTCTTGAACTATGCACAACGTCTCGCCCGCGCGACAGGCCATCCCATCGGTGTCAGCGCGACCAGCGCGAATTTCCATGTGCTCTTTATGAGCGATGATGATCGTGATTTAGTACAACAGCGCGTACGCACTTTGGTGCCGCGCATTGATCCCGCCGCATTGCGAATTTTCGGCAATCTGCCACGCTCGATCCATTGTCTGGTTGTCGCGTTCTCGGGCGGCTCGGGCAATTACAGCTACACGACAGCCGTGGCGCTCATACGCGCGGAACATCCTGATCTGATGATGCGTTCGTGCATTCACGAAGAACTCGCGCAGGGTCTCGGCCTTGCCAACGACAGCCCCGCCGCGCGCCCATCCATCTTTAACGATGACGATGAATTCGCGCTGCTCACCACACAAGACACACATCTTCTGGGCATGCTCTACGATCCACGCATGCGCACAGGCATAACCCTTGATGCAGCCCGTCCAATCATTCGCCAAATGGCGCGCGAACGCACAGGTGCAGGGTTATGATCACCACTTTTACACATTCCAATTGAAGGACACATCTCATGGGTATTTTCGATTTTCTCACAGGCGAATTCATCGACGTCATTCATTGGACCGATGACACGCGCGACACGATGGTTTGGCGGTTTGAGCGCGAAGGCCATGAAATCAAATACGGAGCCAAACTGACCGTACGCGAAGGGCAAGCTGCTGTTTTCGTTCATGAAGGTCAGATGGCGGATGTGTTCACGCCCGGTCTTTACATGCTTGAAACCAACAACATGCCAATCCTTACGACGCTCAATCACTGGGATCACGGCTTTCAAAGCCCGTTCAAATCCGAAGTCTATTACGTCAACACAACGCGCTTTAACGATCTGAAATGGGGCACCAAAAACCCGATCATCGCGCGCGATCCCGAGTTCGGCCCCGTGCGCCTGCGTGCATTCGGCACCTACAGCGTCAAGGTTTCTGATCCTGCGCGTTTCCTGACAGAGATCGTCGGCACGGACGGTGAATTCACGATGGACGAGATCAGCTTCCAGATCCGCAATATCATCGTTCAGGAATTTTCCCGCACAATCGCGCGCGCTGGCATTCCGGTGCTTGATATGGCGGCTAACACCCGCGAACTTGGCCAACTGGTCGCCAGAGAGATTGAAGTGCAGCTCGCAGAATACGGTCTGTCCCTTCCCGAACTCTACATCGAAAACATTTCGCTCCCCCCTGCGGTCGAAGCGGTGATGGACAAACGCTCTTCCATGGGCGTTATCGGCAATCTCAACGAATATATGCAATTTCAAGCCGCTGAAGCCTTAGGTCGCGATGGCGGAGGCGCTGCCGCAATTCAGGCAGGCGTGGGCGCAGGGCTTGGCATGCAAATCGCGGGCACGATGGCGCAACAAGTGGGTCCGTGGGGCGCGCGCTCGACAAGCGCGCCGGCCACAACAGCACCCATGGCACCCCCGCCGGCCCCACCGGTGGAGCACGTCTGGCACATCGCGGCCAACGGCGAAACGACAGGCCCTTTCTCCAAAGCGAAAATGGGACGCATGGCGACTGAAGGCACATTGACCCGCGACAGCCTTGTGTGGACCGCAGGTCAGGATGGCTGGAAAGCTGCACAAGAGATAATAGAGCTCGCGCAACTCTTCACCATTATGCCGCCCCCCCCCCCGCCTGCGGCCTAAAGCGCTCCTTAACCTCTTCCCTTTTCAAAAAATATCCCTGCCGGAGGCTCGCCAACGTGCCAGATACGCAAGTGTCAAACCTAGAAGAGCATCGCTTTCCATGTGATCGATGCGGTGCGGACTTTCGATTTGATCCCGCAGCGGGGCATCTTACCTGTGATCACTGCGGGCATCATGCCCAGATCGAAGGGATCGGGCGGCATTCCATTGCGATCCGCGAACTCGATTTTGATGCAGCACTCGCAGCACAACTGCCAGAGTCGGAGATCGAAGAAACGCGGGTGCTTTCCTGCCCCAATTGCGCCGCCCAAGTGGAACTCAGCGGTGCAGATCACGCTGATGAATGCCCCTTTTGCGCAACACCTGTCGTCACAGGCACGGGCAAGCATCGTCATATCAAGCCTAAAGCTGTGCTGCCGTTTGCGCTTGATGAACGCACGGCACGCGCAGCGATGACCGATTGGCTTGGAGGGCTGTGGTTCGCACCAAACGGGCTACAGAGCTACGCGCGCAAGGGGCGCAAGTTACAGGGCATTTATGTGCCCTATTGGACCTTCGATGCGGATACCAAATCGCGCTACACCGGCGAGCGCGGCACAGTATATTATGAAAACCAAACCGTGATGCGTGACGGAAAACGGCAAACCATCAAAGTTTCCAAAATCCGCTGGCGTTCTGCCTCTGGCCGCGTAGCACGTTTCTTTGATGATGTGCTTGTGCTTGCCTCGACGTCGTTGCCGAAACGCTTCACCGATGCACTCCAGCCTTGGGATTTGGCGGCGCTTGAGCCCTATAGCCCCGCTTTTCTCGCAGGGCTGCGTGCTGAAGGGTATACGGTCGAGCTACAAAGCGGATTTGCACAAGCGCGCCACCATATGGACCGCGTGATCGAGCGTGACGTCAAATTTGATATCGGCGGAGATCGCCAACGGGTGCATAGCGTGGCGACGGATGTGGATGATGTGACATTCAAACATATCCTACTGCCGATCTGGCTTGCTGCCTATAAATATCGCGGCAAGACCTATCGCTTTGTTGTGAACGGCTCCACAGGCCGTGTGCAGGGCGAGCGTCCCTACTCTGCGATAAAGATTACGATCGCCGTTATCCTGGGTCTGATCATCGCAGCCGGCATCGGTTACGGCGTGGCCATGTCACAATGAGCACGCTTACCTCCTTAGAAACACTTCTGAGCAAGCGCCATTCCTGCCGTGCATTTCTCAACACCCCTGTCGCACGCTGCGATATCGAACAGATTGTGCGTGTCGCAGGCCTTGTGCCTTCTTGGTGCAATGCGCAACCTTGGCAGATTGTAGTCACAGATCACGAAGAAACCGCTAGGTTTAGCGATGCCTTGAAAGAGCATCTTCAAAGCGCCAAGCCAGCACCGGACCTCCTTTTCCCAAGTGGTTACACTGGCCTGCACAAAGAACGGCGGCGCACTTGCGGATTTCAGCTGTATGATGCGGTAGGCATTGAGAAAGGTGATCGTGCCGCCTCTGGCACGCAAATGATGGAGAACTTCAATTTCTTCGGCGCGCCTCATGTAGCGATCATCAGCTCTAGCGTGGAACTCGGAGGCTATGGCGCTATGGATTGCGGTGGCTTCATAACAGCCTTCACATTGGCTGCTCAAGCGCTTGGCATTGCAAGCATTCCGCAAGCGGCAATCGCGCCCTATGCGCCCTTCATTCGCGATTATTTTGACCTAGCTGAGGATCGGATGATCCTCTGTGCAATATCGTTCGGCTACGCAGATAAAGATCACCCTGCCAACGCCTTTCGCACGACGCGCGCGCCTTTGGGTGAAATCCTTGACTGGAAAGAAGGTCAATGAAAGCGGTTGTTCAGCGTGTGAGCCAAGCCTCTGTTACTGTTGATGGCGCCGTGATTGGTGAGATCGGGCAAGGCGTTCTGATCCTCGTTTGCGCAATGAGTGGCGATGTACCCGCGAAAGCCGAACAGCTTGCATTGAAAATTTCCAAGCTGCGGATCTTCAAAGACAACGCCGGCAAAATGAACCTGTCGCTGAAGGATATTGGTGGAAGTGCCTTGATTGTCAGTCAATTCACCCTTGCAGGTGACACGTCGCGCGGCAATCGGCCCGGGTTTTCAAATGCTGCCCCGCCTGACGTCGCAGAGCAGCTATATGAGACATTCAAATCCGCGATGAAGGATCTTGATATCCCCGTGCAATCGGGTCGTTTTGGGGCGGATATGGCAGTGGATTTGCGCAATGATGGCCCCGTAACTATTCTTTACGACGTTTGAGGTGGGGCGCAAAATTTTCTAGAAGATTTTGTTTGGCGAGGCTCTGCCTCGCGCTCCGGGATATTTAGGGAAATAGGAAGGCAAGCCGTTAGCTCTTTTTGACGAAGGCCGTCAGGATCACGATGCGTTGGTTTTCAACGCGGCCTTCAATATGTCCAGCATTGTCCGCGACAAGGGAAATGTTGCGCACAGCTGTTCCGCGCTTTGCCGTAAAACCTGCGCCTTTGACGGGCAGGTCTTTGATAAGTACCACCGTATCGCCACTGCTAAGCTGAACCCCGTTGCTATCGCGGTGGATCAAAGCAGGCTCTGCAATGTTTTGGGCGGCGGCGAGACGGTCGGGGTCGAGGTATGCAATCTCCATAAGATCGCGCGCCCATGGCGCATGATCGAGATTGCTTAAAACACGGTACGCCGCTATTTGCGTCGCTCCTTCAGTGCTCCAGATCGCGTCGTGCAGGCAATGCCAATGAGGGCTATCTTCGAGCGGTGCCTGCAAGCCTTCTGTGCAGATTTCACACAACAAGAGAGTTGCATTTGCCCCCTCGAGGTCAATCTCGCAAGAATCTTCATTCGAGCATAAAGCGCAGGTCATATATTAGCGCTCACGCAGGGCTTCTTTGGACTTATAGAGCGGCTTCAGCATGTATTGTAGCACTGTCTTTTGGCCCGTGTGCAGCTCCACGCTGGCCTGCATGCCCGGGCGTATTTCAACGCCCGTCTGGCGATCCGTAAGGCTGTTCATGTCAACTTTCAGTGTTACTTTATAGTGGGGATCACCATCTGGCGAACGCGAACGTTCGTCTTTAAAAGTATCAGCAGAAATGAAGCCAACCCGTGCTTTGAGCGTCCCGTAGATGGTATAATCATAAGCGCTAAGCTTGATTGTCGCCTCCTGACCGCGACGAATGTTGGCGATATTTTCAGGCTTTACACGCGCTTCAACGAACAGTTCCTCGTCCAAGGGAATGATCTGTAAAATCTCTTCACCCGGACGCACAACACCGCCGATTGTCGTGACGGAGAGGTTGTTCACCACGCCGCGCATCGGGCTGATCAGAACCGTGCGATTGAGCTGGTCCGTACTCGCCTTCATGTTTTGCTTCAACGTTGCCAACTCTTTCAGCACATCGGAATATTCTTGTGCGCGCTCGAGTTCAGTCTGGGTCACGACCTCATCGAATTTGATTTTTGCATCTGCATGGGCCTTTCGTGCGCGGGTCACTTCGATCAAGGAGACGATTTCGCGTTTAAGCATCTTCTCCATCAGATCCAGCTCTTTTGCGGCTTGATTGAGAACGCTTTGCGCCCCATCACGGCGCGAAACGAAATCAGATTGACGCGCGCGCAACAGTGCTTTTTCCGACGCGACCATGCCCGCCGCTTGCATCGCAAGATTGGAGGGAATGGTAAAATCAAACTGACCTGCAAGTTCCGCTTCAAGGCGCAAACGACGCACCTCAAAGCCTGTGATTTGCTCAGCCAAATCATCCACCGAGGATTGGAACTGTGTGCCATGAAGACGGGCGAGCACGTCGTCCTTCATCACTTCATCGCCCTCTTTCACAAGAAGCTCGGCGAGAATTCCGCCCTCAAGATTTTGAATAATCTGCGGGCGCGACGACGAAATGAACGAGCCATCCGCACGCACAATTTCATCCACCCACGCGAAGGCAGCCCAAACGATAAACAGCCAAACCGTTCCCGCACAGAGCCAGATCATCAGGCTTGGCCCCTTGAGACGCTCGTTCATTTGAGCACCGAGATTGGTCATGCTGCCTGCGCTCATAGTCTATGCCCCGTTTGCCGCAACATTGCGCGCGTTGTCGTTTTTAGAATTGAGATGCGCAAGCACTTGATCGCGCGGACCATCCACAGCCATGCGGCCGTTTTGCAGGATCAAGGTGCGCTCTGTCAGCTTCAAGATCGGCACGCGGTGCGTCGCGATAACGGCTGTGCGACCCTCAAGCCAAGTTTCCAAACGACTGACCAGCGTGCTTTCCAGTGTTTGATCTAAGGACGCAGTCGGCTCATCCAGCAGGCAGATCGCAGGGTCTTGCAACCACAGACGCGCCCAGCCGATGGACTGGCGCTGACCGATTGACAAGCCTGCCCCGCCATCGTGGATTTGCAGATCGAGTCCTTTGGGATGCGTTTTCACGAATTGACCCAGACCCGCGAAATCAAGCGCATCCATCAGGCGTTCATCATCGCGCTCTAGCATATTGAGGTTCAGGTTATCACGCAAAGAACCAGAGAACAGACGCACGTCTTGACCAAGGTATCCAATGAGACGGCGCAGGTCACGCGGCTCGATCTGGTTCATGTCGGTGCCATCAATCAAGATGCGGCCAGAGGTCGGCGCATAAAGGCCGGAGAGGATTTTCAGCAGCGTTGATTTGCCGGAGCCGTTGGAGCCAAGCACAGCAACCGATTGACCCGCATTCAGCACAACACCATTGATATCAAGCGTTGGCGCGCCCTCTTCATCATAGCGGAATATCACATCGCGCAGCTCAAAGCGGCCCTCAAGACGTTCGCGGCGCATATATGTGCGACCTTCTTCGGCGTCCTGCGGCGCATGTGCGATGCCATCAAGGCCATCAAGCGCAGTTTTAACGTTGCCCCAGCGCGCCATCGTACCTGCAAGCTGCGTCAAAGGGGCGAGCGTACGGGACGTCAGAATGCCCGTCGCGATGATGGAGCCGACAGTGAATTGGCCAGCGAACACGAGGTAGGCACCGGCAACAACCGCGCTAACGTAGGTTGCTTGCTGCACGCCTTGCGACCAGAATGTGAGGTTCGAGGACAGTTTGCGTTGCTCAGAGGATTTCATCGCAGAAAGCGTCGTCAATTCCGTCCACATGCGACGCACACGATCTTCGGCGCGTTGTGTTTTGACTGTGTCCAACTCAAACAAGGCTTCTTGTAGCAAGCGGGAGGCTTTGGCCGTCGCCCCTTGGGTTTCTTCGGTCAGGCGCATCATCTTCTTTTGTAAGAAGTAGCTTGGTAGAACCATCAAGATACCACCGATGACTAAGACCCAAACCACATCACCTGCGATTGAGGCAACGAGGAACAGGAAGACAAAGATAAATGGGATGTCCGTGAGCGTTCCCACGGTCGAAGCGGTGAAAAACTCGCGCACAGAGCCGAATTCACGCATTGATGAAAACAGCTGGCTAGGCGATTTGCCCTTAAGATCAGAGCGCATGCCAAGCACGCGGTCCATCAATGTGGCTTGCACTTCCAATTCAATCGCTCGCCCGGCCCCATCGAGGAGACGCGCACGTGCGATTTTGAGGACCACTTCCATAGTCAACGCAATCGCAGCACCACCCGCGAGCACCCAAAGCGTGGCTTCGGATTGATGCGGGATCACGCGGTCATAGACCTGCAAAGAGAATAGCGCAACGGCGACGGCCAATAGGTTGGCCACGAACGAACCTAGGATCACCTCGCCGAAATGACGCGAGAACTTTGGGAAATGGCTCCAGAACCAATGCTCGTTCAGTTTGGCCTCTTTGTGCACGTCGCTGATTTGCTCCAGCGCGGCTTCAGCCTTGATGATTGTGCCCGAAAAATAGGGGCTGAATTCTTCGTAGGCCACCTGCGCGCGGCTATCAGGGCACGTGGGGTCAAAGAGAATAAGATCGCCGCGTGACTGGCTAAGCACCAAAAGGAATTGACCGTTAGTCATCTGTGCGATGGCAGGCCACAGGTCCTGCGTCATCTCTGATACGCGACCCGTTTCAACCGTAAGGCCCACACCGCGCAAGGCTTGTACGTATCCATCCGCGTCCAATACGTCGCTCGCATTTGTGCAGGCGGCAACCGTTTCCAACAGATCGGACGAAACCGCCCGCGTGCCTAGCAAGGACGCATAAAGCTTGATCAAGTCCGCTCGCGTCTTGGTCTTTTCACTATAACGCGGCGCGTCTTTCTTTTGGGGAACCGCTGCTCCAGAGATCGCATCGAGAACGGCTTTGCCACCCTGAATAATCTGTGGAATGGCTGAGGGATTGCTCAAATCTCTGCTCCACTGGCGAGAAGACCCATTTCGTTGGCAATCTCAAGTTTGATGCGTGCAGAATTATAATTTAGCTCGGCCGCGCTTTGTTGCTGGCGGGCGTATGTTTCATAAACGCCGACCACATCCATAACCTGACGGGTTCCTGCCTTATATTGGGCTTGGAACAGATCAAGGTTCTTCTTGGATTGGTTGGTCAGATTGCGCGATTCACCCCTTTGACGCTCCACACCGCGCAGCTTTGCTTCGAGCGCACGCAGGCGACGATTACTGTCTTCGCGGGCTTGCGCCACAAGACGCTGCGCACCCTCTTTGGTGGCTTCTATCGCTTGCAACGTGGCACCAGTGCCAAGATTGAGAAGCTTGTCAGCCGTCACATTCAAGCCAAGGGAATTACCCGAAGATCCGACCGATCCCGTCGCTTTCAAGCCCGGTAGATTACCCGCGCGCTCCATCGTCGCTTCGGCGATTGCGCGCTCTTTTTCGGCTTCCGCCAAAAGGATCGGCAGTGGTCTCGTTCTCAAACCGTTCACGTCAATTTCAGGAACGTCACGCACATCTTGCAAAGGATGCAAAGACATCGCGTTGAGTTCCGCGAGGGCCGTGTTGCGTGCTTCGTTATTCGACGCCATTTCGCTTCGAATTTCCGCAAGCTTTTGGCGCAGCACAACAAGATCAGAGCGGTCAGACACACCCCCGCGCACGCGCTCGGACATGATATATTCAAAGTGGCTCATGTCATTAAAGGCTTTGGTGCTGAGACCGGATTTCTCCGCCGCCTTTTGCGACTTGAGGTAAAGATCAAGCGCTGTGAACACACGGTTATTGGTGTCGATGGAGAGCGTGACAGCTGCAACTTCTACGTCGGCAGCGGCGAAGGCGCGCTCGGCCTTTTTGCGGCCATTGTCAAAGAGCACCTGCTCCACGATCAGATTGGCCACGAGATCCCCAAGGGATGACAGAGAGATCGACGGCCCAATCGAAGGAAGCCAGTTTTTTGAGGCGGCAACAGCGCGCAAACGCGCGGCGCGCAACTCGGATTCGGACGCGCGTGAGCTTGCCGCAAGAACGCTGCCCGCGACCTGATCATATGCACTGCCACCTGGCAAAAGCGAGCGGCGAGATTGCAGGCCAGAAATTATGAGGCTTTCCGCGCTTTCTTTCGCACGGGCCACCGCTTGCCTATCAGCGGCGCGTTGTTCACGGCTCATGTTCGCGGCTTGGTCTTTTGGTTTGAACAAAGCAGCTAATTTCGTACCACTCTGATTTTGCGAAACATTATCGCCCTGCTCGGACGGATCTTTCTTTTTAAACAGGCCCGCAAAAGGATTGTTAGGCGCACCGCCCTCCTCCGCGTCCATCTGCTCTGCGGTGTCTTTACGCTTGAAAAGCGAAAAGCCCTGCTCCCCCTCATCGGATAGAGCAAGGTTGCTGTCGTCGCGGTTAAAGCGCGACACAAACGGGATGTCTTCTTCAATCGCGCTCATGCAGCCAGACAGACCCATTGCGAGTCCCGCCACCAGTAAGCCCGATTTTGCCCTAAAGCCCTTCATCTGCCTCAAACCTAACCTGTAAACGTTTCACCTAATTATAGCAGAGCGCACACTTCGTTGAGCGCGCGCCCTGATCGTCACTATATTGTAGTAACGTTGGTGATTTCGTCTTCGATGTAGATGGTCGTGCTGCCAAGTGTGTAGACGTTGTAATCGACGCCACCCTCATTTACGGTTGCACCTGCCCCTGGAACCGGAACGGCCCCTGTGATGTCGACAGCGTCATCAACGCCGCCGCGTACTGCGACAGAGTTGCTGTTACCTGACAACGCCACGATGTCCGCTTCCGTCAACGTCAATTGGGTGTTGTCCATTACACCAAGCTCAATCGTCTCGATATCGTAGCTACCCAAGTTGGCATTCGATACATCACGCGCCGTAGTCCCGTCTCCAAGCATAACCAACGTGCCAGAGCTGTTGCCTGCCGCGTCGGTCTCGGTCAGGACAAGGCTTTCGCCGTTTGACATAGGCGCGTCCAACTCGATGCGCACTTGATCGCTGATACCGCGAATGCTGCTCATACCGTAGTCGTTGAACTGAACTGTTGTGTCTTCAACCAGATCCGTGATGGTGCCGTTCGCTTCGACGCGCGCAACTCCCATCGTTTCGGTCGTAGTTTCAACATCAAAGTCTTCATACGCGTTGGTTGCACCCGTGAAGTCCGCGGAGAAACCTGTCACACCAATGCCATCCGGTGCCACTGTATCGATCGCGATGCTTTGCGTCAGTGTTTGCGTATTGCCGACAGAGTCTGTTCCCGTAACAGTATAGTTGTAATCACCGCTAAAGTTCGAGGGAACACGATCTTCAGGTATGTCAACGCTCCACTGGCCATTCGCTGGATTCACGGTTGCCGTGTAGTCCCTACCATTGAAGTTAACGACAACACTCGGTGTGCCTGCGACGTCGGCCCAATTTGCCTCCATCGTACCTGTGAGGGTGATGCCACCATCCGCGTCATCAAGACCGACGACATTGTCAGTGCCAGTCGCAGATACGTTGGATGCGCTCAGGTTTGTCACTTCCGTGTCGACACGAACGCTCATGGCAGTCGACGCCGTGTTACCAGCCGCATCAGTCGAGACTGCGGTCGCAGGATATGTGTGCGTACCCACTGAATAGGTGCCCGGTGCGAAAGACGCGGTCCAGTTGCCCGTTAGCGGATCAACGACCGCATTGACCGAGTTACCGTTCATTGCAACCACAACTGAAGTTGTACCCGGCTCGGACGTGCCTGTCAGGACCAGATTGCTTGTGCCCCCTGCAGTTTCTGCATTGTTTGCAACGTGATCGTTACCACCAGAAACATTCGCGCCAATGCCGACTTCTGTAAGCGTATCAACGTGGATCGTGTCTGCGCCCACGACAGACGGGTTGCCAAAGCTGTCAGTCGAGGTGAACGTAAAGGGCACTGTGTAGCCGTTTACTCCGCTCATTCCGCCCATTTCTGCTTGGGTGAATTCAGCGCTCCACTGACCGTTTGCATCGATGGTACCTGTGCGGAATGCACCGTTGCCAAGCTCCACGCGGTAGTCTGCACCCGCTTCGCCTGTGCCACCGATTTCCACTTTGCCGTCAGAGGTCATATCAGTGTGATTCACAGTGTATCCCGCAGAGTCCGTGCCCGATGTCGTGCTCATAACCGGTGCGATCGTGTCGATGACCATGCTCTCGGTTTGTGTGTGGCTGTTGCCGAAGCCGTCCGTCGTTTTGATCACAACATCTGCTGTGCGCTCGCCACCGGTAATCTCGGCGCTTGCGAAATCAACAGACCAGTTACCATTCGCATCAACCGTGGTCGAATGCGTTGTGCCGTCGATTGTCACATCAATTGAAGATCCCGCTTCGCCAGTTCCTGCAACTTCGATCGTGCCAGTGCTGTAAGAGGCTGCGTTCACCTGATCGCCAGAAGAAAGGGTGCCTTGTGTTGGATCTACGGCAGGCGGCGTTGTATCAATATCAAGCGACTGACCAACGAGCGTTGTCGTGATCCCACCAGGCTCCACAACCGTAACGTTTGTTGTGTATGTGCCATCCGCCGGGAAGCTTGCCCCGTCAAACGTACCTGACCAGTTGCCATTACTATCCGCTGTGACCACTTGGCTTTGACCGCCAACATTAATCGTTACGGATGAGCCGACTTCTGCAGTACCAGAAACGGTCACTGATTTGTCAGCCGCCGTGAGGGTGTCACCGCCATATGCGTCTGTGCGACCCGTGCCATTGATAGTTGGCGCGTTGCGCGTTCCGTCATCCGTTGGCGTTTCTTGTTTTGGCTCATCAGTCTTTGGATCCTCTTCAGGATCGTCGTCCGTTGGCGTCTCCATTGTTGTCGGCGTGTCAGTCTCGCCATCGCCGTTTGTCGCCAGCAGAGCTGCACCTGCAGCACCAGCTGCCAAAGCACCTGCACCAACACCAGCGCCACCACCAAGAAGGCCCGCGCCTCCAAGAAGGCCGGCACCAAGCATGGACACGTCCTGATCACCATCAACACCGGATGCGGCCATGAGGTTCGGATCATCCACAAAAATCAAATCATCGTCTGGGCTCCACTTGCCCCACTCGGCTGTCGTGCCATACTGAGCAAAGAGCGCACCGTCCGCGCCTTCGATAAAGCTGACCTCGTTCAGAGTGCCGCCCGAGCTGATGAACAAGCGGTTCGGATTTTCGCCGCTACCCGCGAAGTAACCATCAAGAATAAGAACGCGGCCATCCGCGAGCACAATCTCAAGATTATTTCCTTGTCTGCTGTAGGCTTGCATGTCGCCGGGTTGAAGGTTCAAAGAAAATTCAACCCCAGACCCCATACCAACAACTGTTTCAACGGCATCTGCCGCAACGGTGCCGCGTTCAACAACACCCATACCCCGACGGGCAACGAAATCTATCGCTCTCATGACTCTACCGCTCTTTACCTCGGACCGCCTCTTCTGGACGTGCCCTTTTTGTTATGAACAGAATGTAACAATCTTTAGATACGTTTAATAGTCCAAAAGTTAATCGATTCGCTCAAACGACAGAGGAGGCAAGGAATCGTTACATTATTTCAGCACAACAATGGAGCCAATATAGGCTAAATACCTACGTTTGCTGCGGCGTCGGTACAAGATGTAGTAGAGTGACGGATTTGCATCAAAACTTCTGTTTCAAGTTGAAAAATGCTTGTTTACAGAACAACGGCCTCTCCCAAAATCGCTGATTGCTGCGCAGCTTGGCCTATTCTAACGGCCCAAGCACCATCCTCTAGCGTGACATCAATTGAGCCTTCACCGCGTACGGCCTCAACGAAACGTTGATGTTGATAAAAGGTTGAGCCATTGTGATCTCCTGCTGAAAGCAAGGCCGGATCGACTGGGATCTCATGCTCCACAGGCCCCATTGGAGAACGCGGGCTTTCCACAAGACGAGCGATTGGCGGCGCGCCCAAATGTTCTGGCCAAAAACGCCCAGGGCCCGGAACAAAGACTTCAATTTTTCCGTCCGGCCCAACGGCACTTATCTCTTCCTGATAACGGGCACCCTCCGCAAACATGCAAAGCTCAAGCATTGCACGCACGCCATTAGCAAATTCAACAATTACGTAACCGCTGTCCCAAATGTCAGGCACTTCGCCATCATAACACTCTTCAAGGTGATTCACCGCCTGCCCCGCACTGGCCATTACGCGCACTGGGTCACGACCAAGCGCAACGCGCATCAAGTCAAAGAAGTGGCAACACTTCTCCACCAAAGTTCCACCTGTGTTTTGATTGAAGCGGTTCCAATCACCGACCTTTGACAGAAACGGAAAACGATGCTCGCGAATTGTCAGCATCTTGACACCCCCCGTAGCGCTTTCGAGCTTTTCCAGCAAAGCAGCGATTGGCGGCATGTAGCGATACTCCATCGCAACCCAGATTGGCGCTTCGTGTGATTGCCTCAACGCATCGATCCGCTTGGCATCTTTTGGATCCGTGAAAAGCGGCTTTTCCACGAGGATCGCTATATCGGGACGCGCCGCGCTGATCGCTTCGAGCTGGGCCGCGTGACAATGGTTGGGGGACACGACCAGGATCGCATCAAGATTGGGAAAGCCGATCAACTCCGCTTCGCTCGCCACAAATACAACATCCGGCGCGAGCGCTTTTGCGGCGGCAGCCATACCCGCGTCCGGCTCATAAATCGCACCAACGCACGCGTTATCCAGTAGGGCAATATTACGAATGTGCTCGCCACCCATCATGCCGCAGCCAAGAATTCCGTATGTAAAGGGTGCCATCAGCTGCCCCTCCCTTTATTTGATGCGCGCAACATAGCGCGCCAGATTTGAGTCTATCCAATTTCGTGAAAATTCTGCGCGATTGCCGTCCTGCGCCCAACTGATCCGCTCGGCAAAAGCTACCGGCGTGCCGTGCTCCGGCGCGAAATCTTGTGGCGCCCAATCTGGACACTCAGCGATACTCAGGCGATCCTCAGCACGGGTAATCCAAAGACCCAATGTCTCGCGGTAAAACAAATAAAGCGAATCTGACAAATCTTGCGCACTCAACGTGTCGCTGTATGACCCATCGAGCCATATCTCTTCCAAGACACACGGTACGCCTGAGAGGCTGCGTAGGCGGCGAATTCTAAAGCCTTCTGCACTTTGCCCAAAGCTTGGAAAGTCCGCTGGTTTGCTTAGGCGCTCGACAGACAAAAGACGCGCGGTCGGGAGACCGCCGCCTTGCAATAGCTCAACACGAAAGAAAGCATAGACACTCTCAACATTGGACTGCGCTTGAATGTAATTTCCCGATCCCTGAACACGCCTCAATAGTTCTTTTTCTTCCAATATTACCAATGCTTTGCGAAGCGTTGTTACTGTAGTACTTAAACTTTCCGCAAGGACCCGCTCCGGCGGCAAACAATCGCCATCCACATACTGCCCAGCCGCAATATCGCGGATCAAAAGCTCCGCAATTTCAACGTAGAGAGGAAGGGATGTCTGAGTCGCCACTAAGCGCGCTCCAATAATTGATATACCATTGATTTACATAATTACCGATGTTACGCAAGACAAAATGACGCAGACGAAAGGCCCCATTATGTCGGTGGTTCCAATTACATCCCAAGACCTTGATGGCGCAGAAATCTCATGGTTCTCCGCACTCTGTTCGGATGACTATCAGTTCTTGGGCACGCCCGACGGGTCGCTTCGCTCAAGCTGGGAGCATTGCTCGGACATCGTGAAAGAGGCTGAGGCGCAGGGCTTTGGCAACATCCTCTGCCCCTCCTCCTATCAAGTAGGTCAAGACACGCTCAGCTTCGTCGCGGGCTGTGCGTCAATCACCGAAAAGATCAATATGCTGGCCGCTGTGCGTTGCGGTGAAATGCAGCCCATCATGCTGGCGCGCACTATCGCGACCTTGGATCACATGTTGAAAGGCCGCCTAGCGGTCAATATTATTTCATCGGATTTTCCGGGTGAACAAGCCGACAGCGCGTTTCGCTATCAACGCTCCCGCGAGGTTGTGGAGATCCTGAAACAGTCTTGGACGCAGGATGAAATAAACCACTCTGGCGAAGTTTATAACTTTGAAGCGGTCTCAACTGATCCTGCCCGCCCTTATCAAACGGGTGGTCCGCTACTTTACTTCGGTGGCTACTCTCCCTCTGCTCTAGAGCTATGCGGTGAACACTGTGACGTTTACCTGATGTGGCCGGAACTGAAAGAGCAACTGGCAGAGCGCATGAAGGCGGTTCACAAGGTTGCGGAAACCTACAACCGGACGCTCGATTATGGCCTGCGTGTGCACATGATTGTGCGCGATACCGAGGCCGAGGCGCGCGAATACGCAGAGTATATCGTGTCCAAGCTGGATGATGATCACGGTAAAACCATCCGTGATCGTGCCCTCGACAGCACATCGCTCGGAGTAAGCCATCAGACCAAAAATCGCGATCTTGCAGATATGGAAGGCTTTATAGAGCCGCATCTTTGGACCGGTGTCGGTCGCGCGCGCTCTGGCTGCGGGGCCGCGTTGGTCGGCAGCGCGGATCAAGTCCTGAGCGAGATTGAGACCTATCAAAAATTGGGCATTCGTGCTTTCATCTTCTCGGGCTATCCGCATATTGATGAGTGCAAGCACTTCGGGAACCTGGTGCTGCCCCACTTGAAAACCTGCTCACTGCCCCACGTTTACGGTCGGGTGCCAGACAGCACACCTTTGACCCCTCTTGGCGCAGGAGAAAGACGCTAAATGGAACGCATTTCACTAAATTCCGACGTGAGCTTGAGCCGATTGATTTACGGCATGTGGCGCATTGGCGATGACGCCGACACCAGCACAATTCATGTTCAGGCCAAGATCGAAAGCTGCCTGTCGCAGGGCATTACAACAATGGACCAAGCCGATATCTATGGCGGTTATGAGGCCGAGGAAATCCTTGGCAACGCCTTGAAAGGTACCAATTTGCGCGACAAGATCGAGATCGTGACGAAATGCGATATCGTGGCACCCGCGGGCCGATACTCAGACGCAAAGGTCAAATACTACGATACATCCCGCGCGCATGTGATGGCATCGGTTGAGCATTCTTTGCGTTTGACGGGCACGGATTACGTTGATCTTTTGCTGATCCATCGCCCCGATCCAATGATGGACGCCGAAGAGACCGGCGCCGCACTGGATGAGATTGTCGCCTCTGGCAAAGCAAAATCAGTTGGCGTTTCAAACTTCAAACTGCATGACTGGACGCTTTTGCAAAGTGCGATGTCCTCGCCGCTTGTGACCAATCAGATCGAACTTTCCCTGCTCGCACATGAGGGATTCACCAATGGTGACGTAGCCTACTTGCAAGAACGCAAGGTTGCACCGATGGCTTGGTCTCCTTTAGGTGGTGGATCTATTTTCTCACAAGAAAACAAGGTACTACTGAACGCATTGAAGGCGATAGGTGAAGTAAGTGGCGTCGATGAAACCGCCGTCGCCGTCGCATGGCTGCTTGCGCACCCTGCAAAGATCATGCCTGTGATGGGGACCAATTCACTCGCGAGGATCGGCAAGATCAGTGACGCACTTAAGGTCAAAATGGACCGCGAAACATGGTTCGAACTTTATTCCATTGCGCTCGGGTCCGAAGTACCATGAGCAGCGATATGCACCCGCTTCCAATGCCTGATAGCTTTGAGCCGAACGACGATACCAAGCGCGCGTACCGCGATGCCTTGGGGCGGTTCGTAACGGGGATTGCGGTGATCACATGCGACAGTGACAACGGTCCATTGGGCATCACGGCGAACAGCTTTTCGTCTGTTTCGCTTGATCCGCCGCTTGTGCTTTGGTCTCCAGCGAAAGCGTCAAAACGCTACGAAGCTTTTGTGAATGCTCGAAACTTCGCCATTCACATCATGTCGGCGGACCAGGCGCAAATTTGCGGCGGCTTTGCGCATGATGGGCATGCTTTCGATGGTTATAACTGGCATGCTTGCCCACAGGGCGTACCCTTGATCGCACATTGCTTGTCGCGCTTTGAGTGCACGCAATTTGCCGTTCATGACGCTGGGGATCATTCGATAATCGTTGGGCGCGTGATACGTGTAAGCACACAAGACGCAGACCCGCTAATGTTCTATTCTGGAAAGTACAGGAGCTTTAATGAGAACTAAGATCACCAATATGGACGCATTAAGATAAGTCATCCTTGGGAGGGGAACGACGATGGGACTATTCAAAGGGCTCTTACTGCCTGTCCAGACCTTCAACGATCTGGTTCTGCCTGTGGGTCGTGGTCTCGCCGTGATTTGCATCGGCCTTATGGTCGTGTGCATTCTGATCCAAGTCTTCTTTCGCTACGTTCTAAACAACGCCCTGCCATGGCCTGACGAAGCCGCGCGCTTTTTGATGCTCTGGATGACTGGCTTTATTGCACCCTCAGCTTACCGCATCGGTGGTTTTGTCGCGATTGACATGTTTGAGCGTGCATTACCGCGTACGGCCGCTGCGATCGTCTCACTCATTTTGCTCGCCACTTCGCTTTTGGTGCTCATCACTGCCGTACAGCTTGGCTTTGATCACTCAGGTGGCATGGCGTGGAAGTTCAAATCTGCCACGCTTTGGGTGCCGCTTGATTGGGTGGGCGGAAAGAGCTTCAAACTCGCATTAGCGTGGATGTACATGTCGTTGCTCGTCGGCTTTATCTCGTTAACAATCGTGAACATCGAGCTTATCCTACGCAGTCTCATCACATTAACGGGAGGCGGCAGTACCTTGAAGCCACTCTCCGATATTAATTTCGCGGGGGCTGAGTAGATGTTAATCTGGTTCCTCCCTGTCTTCCTCGTTCTGCTCATGATCGGCCTCCCAGTCTTCTTCGGATTGCTCGCAGCACCGGGTATTTTGCTTTACTTGAATGGCCAAGAACGCGACATCGCACTGCTGTATCGAAATGTCTATAACGGCATGGACAGCTTTCCTCTAATGGCGATCCCGTTCTTTATGCTCGCGGGCGAATTGATGAACCGCGGCGGCATCACAGAGCGACTTGTCGAATTCTCGCAAGCCTTGATGGGACACTTGCGCGGCGGTCTAGCGCAGGTGAATATTCTCTCGTCCATGCTGTTCGCAGGCCTGTCAGGGTCTGCAGTGGCGGATACCAGCGCGCTTGGCTCCATGCTCGTCCCCGCGATGGAGAAGGAAGGCTACACCCGCAAATACGCCGCAGCCGTCACAGCGGCGTCCTCGGTCATTGGGCCGATCATCCCGCCGTCGGGCATCATGATCATCTACGCATACGTCATGGGCGAAAGCGTCGCAGCCTTATTCCTTGCCGGCATCGTTCCGGGTATTTTGGTTGGTGTGGGCCTTATGGTCATGGTTCGCTTGACGGCGGACAAGTATGACCTCCCCGCCGCCAAACGTGTGGTGCTGCAAGGCACAGCCATGGGAGCGCTGGAATGGTGGGTTTCGTTCCTCCTTGTGCGCCTCAACATCGGTCTCATTATCTGGTCGTTCGTGCCGATTGGTGAAGAGGCAAGCGCGACAGCGAATTGGCTCAGCCTTGGGGGTGCTCTGCTCGCAGCACATGGTCTCTTCCTTGGCATCCGCCAACTCGTCGGCCATGATTTCCGCATGGTGTGTAAACGCGCGATGGTGCCGCTGCAAACGCCGGTCCTGATCCTTGGCGGCATACTTGTAGGGGTATTCACACCTACAGAAGCGGCTGCAATCGCCGTATTCTACGCGACGCTCGTTGGCTTCTTCATCCTTCGCACGCTCAAGATGAAGGACATGCCGTTGATCTTGATGAAAGCAGCAAGCACATCTGCGGTTGTCTTGTTGCTGGTCGGCGCAGCCATGGCTTTCAAAACAGTCGTCAGCCTTAGCCACGCGCCAGAGCAACTTGCCGCGATCATCCTTGGACTGTCCGAAAACCCCTTGATCTTGCTGCTTCTTATCAACCTATTGCTCTTCATCGTTGGCATGTTCCTGGACGCAGGCCCCGCGATTATCATTCTTGGCCCGATCTTGGGTCCAATCTTCGTCGACCTCGGCGTGCACCCTGTCCATTTCGCCATCATCATGAGCGTGAACCTCACCGTTGGCCTTGCCACGCCGCCCATGGGCCTTGTGCTGTTCGTCGCCAGCTCGGTCTCGGGCGAGCGGGTCGAAGCCATCGCGCGCGCCATTATTCCATTCCTTTTGGTTGAAATATTCGTGATTTTCTTGATCACTTATGTTCCAGCCATTTCGATGACGATCCCCCGCCTTACGGGGTTCGTGAACTAACTAAAAAACCAACTTGGGAGAACCAAAAATGCTAAAAAGCTTAACCAAAACACTGCTAGCTGCGAGCTTCCTCGCAACAACGGGCTTCGCGGCCTACGCAGACGGCCATGCGCAATACAAAATCCGCGCGACGGCGAACTCGAATGAGAACGACGAAGACTATGATGGTCTGGTTGTCTTCAAAAACTACGTCGAAGCGGCATCAAATGGCGCAGTCGAGGTCGAACTCTTCATCGGCACGCAGCTTTGCTCTAAAGGCGCTGAGTGCTTGCAGGGTGTTGCCGATGGCTCCATCGACGTCTACATTTCCACATCCGGCGGCGCGGCTGGCCTGTTCCCATACGTTCAGGTCCTCGACTTGCCATACCTGATGGCGGACGACCGCGTTGCAGAAGCGGTGCTTGAAGGCGACTTCACCCGAAAAATGCGCGAAATGGCATTGGCAACATCCGGCGACAAGATCCGTCTGATGACCATCGGTAACACAGGCGGCTGGCGCAACTTCGCGAACACAAAGCGTCGCGTACAGAGCCCATCCGACATGGAAGGCCTGAAAATCCGTACGGTTGTTGCTGATCTTCCTCAAGAACTTGTCCGTGCATTGGGTGCCTCCCCGACGCCGATCCCATGGCCAGAGCTGTTCACATCGTTCCAAACGGGCGTTGTTGAAGGTTCCAAGAACGGCATCACAGACATCATGGGCATGAAGTTCCCAGATGCGGGTTTGCAGTACGTCACGCTTGACGGCCACGCTTACATGGGCGCGCTTTGGTGGATGAGCAACGACAGCTTCATGGCGATGCCAGAAGACGTGCGCGCGGTTGTTGTGGACGGTTTCTCCCAGCTCCAGCAAGCGACATTCGCGTCTCCAAAGCGTAAGTCGATCCAAGCCTACGCAGACTTCGTCGCAGGCGGCGGTGACCTTTATGTGCCAACACCTGCGGAGAAAGCGTCGTTCAAAGAAGCGGCTGCCCCTGTGTATGACTGGTTCAAAGGCAATGTTGATGGCGGGGAAGAGATCTTCAACGCTTTGACATCCGCAGTTGCAGAGGCTGAGGCCGATATCAACGCTGGCCGGATGGCTGATATTAAGTAAGGCGGGTTGC
>ERZ1048872.177-NODE-177-length-77695-cov-10.500605_pt1 | contig 77695 bp, 64 predicted proteins | sample MGYA00383100_ERZ1048872 | MGnify/ENA primary metagenome ERZ1048872 (study PRJEB29581, sample SAMEA5548370) | metagenome | biome: marine; feature: coastal; material: water | depth 50 m | study: Short-term variability in the microbial, nano- and picoplankton...
TTAATGGCTTCTTTGGTGCTATGGGGGGCTGTGCCATGATTGGACAATCTATGATTAACGTGAACTCTGGTGGTCGTGGTAGAGCTTCTGGTATTACCGCTGCATTGGCCTTACTTGCTTTTATTTTATTTGCATCATCACTGATTGAACAAATACCTTTAGCTGCTTTAGTTGGGGTGATGTTTATTGTTGTCATTGGTACTTTTGAATGGTCAAGCTTTCGCATTTTGAGCAAGGTACCTAAAGGTGATGCCTTTGTGATTATTCTGGTCTCAGGTGTAACCGTGTATTCCGACCTTGCGATTGCGGTAGTTGTTGGTGTTATTGTCTCGGCATTAATATTTGCTTGGGAACATGCAAAACATATTAACGTTATTCGTAGTACAAATGAAAACGGCTCAACTATATATGAAGTTAATGGTCCTATATTTTTTGGCTCTATAGCTAATTTTTTAGAACAATTTAACCCTGCTGATGATGCTGATGATGTTATTGTCGAATTTAAAAATGCTCGCGTTGCAGACCATTCTGCTATTGAAGCCATTGATACCTTAGCTGAGCGTTATCTCTCTCGTGGCAAGACTATGCATTTAAAGCATCTTAATCAAGAGTGTAAACTATTGCTTGATAAAGCCGATAAACTGGTTGAGCTTAATGTCATTGAAGATCCTGATTATCATATTGCTACAGATAAACTGGCATAAATTAACTGTTTGAGTTAACTACTACTTACGGTTAAAAAAAATGCGTTGATAAGTTATACTTAACTTACAGCGCATTTTTTATGTTCAGGAAGAGCGGTATTTCGCGGTGACAGGAGGTCAAAGAGCTATTATGTTCAGGATGACGGTCGTATATTGTGATGCCTAGGTAGCAATGAAGGTGTGTGGTTTTTTATAGGAAAAGAGTTCAATGCAATTAGAGTTTTTTGACGTACCAAGCCCTTGTGTCGGCATATGCCAATCAGATGAAAAAGGCTATTGCCTTGGCTGTATGCGTTCGCGCGATGAAAGACAAAAATGGCAAGCTTTTGATAGCGATAAAAAACAAAAAGTGATTAAACTTTGTATGCAGAGAAGAAAACGTAAACTAAACAAAGTTAATAATATAGCGGTAGAAAACCCACCAGCACAAGAAACTGAACAAACAGAAACAACCATTCAGCCTTCATTATTAGATCCGCCAAGTAAAGTAGCCGTTGCTCACAGTAGTGATTTAGATTTTGGTGATTTTGTGCTTTAATTTGTTTAAAATAACACCATATTTTCTTACGTTTTTTCATTTTATTTCAATATTATAAAAAGTATTAGAAAACGGTTGCGGGCAAAGGAAATTCTAGCTATTATACGCGCTCTTTGAAGCATCTCTTTGTTACAAAAGTGTGATTAAAAGATTGCCCCGATAGCTCAGTTGGTAGAGCAGAGGATTGAAAATCCTCGTGTCCCTGGTTCAATTCCGGGTCGGGGCACCATATATTACAGTAAAATCTTTATATAAAAAGGCCTGCAAGCAATTGCAGGCCTTTTTGTTTTTTATTGCTGCTATTAAATACTTAAAAGCACCAAGCATAGTGATAATTGATTGGTGCTTTTATTAAAGGTTAGTCCTTTCTTATTTTACGAGAAGCTAAACCAAATAAACCTAACGCAAAAATAGCAAGCGTTGAAGGCTCAGGAATATCATCAGGGTCAGGTTGTTCAGGAGGACTTCCTGCAGGTAATATCACTTGATAATGAATGGCGCTTAATGCGTCATTGCCACCAGAATAAGTTATGTTTAAGTCATTTAAACCAGCAGTTAGCAGTGGGGTGATATCAATCTCATGTAAATCCCATAATGCTCCGTTCCCTAACGTTGAACCTCGTGTTTGAGGAACAGTTGTACCATTAAATAGTAATCCCATGTCGACACCATTAATTAATAAATTACCATCAGCAAACGATTGGCCATCAGATATACCCATTAATAAAGATGCACTTCTGCTTGTATAGTTAATTCCTGATAATGTGGTATCCCAGCCTAAAGGATCGAATGCATTATCAAAGTTACCATCATTGCCATCAAAAGAAACAACATCAACATTGTTGGCCATATTACCATCATCATAATGGACAATTAATGATGCACCATTTGAGTTGTTTGGAGAAAGCCCTGGTAGGCTATAAGTTCTGTTTCCGGATACCAATGAGGTAACATCAGCTTTGTATGCTTGGCTGTTATCTTGTTCCCAAAAATTATCATCAGAAAAGCCAATATTATTTCCAACAACGTTGCTTCCATTTAAAGTTAAATTAGCATTAAATGAAGGGTCGGCAGATTGAGTTGGCCCATGCCAGTATAAGTAAGCTTTAGTAATCGATCCAGACGTACCAGTCAGTTGAATGTCGCCAAAACCGTTTCCTCTCAAACCCCCAACACCAGCATAAGCAAAGTCATTATCAAACACTGTTTCAGATTGTGAGATTATGTTTGCAGAAGCGTTAATGGTAAACATAAGGGCGCTAGTAGTTAGTATTTTTATTAATTTCATTTTATATCTTCTTTTATAGATTATAAAAAGCTTTTTAAACTAAAAAAATTGGCTACATCCAAACAACAACCCATTCTCCTATTACTGTTTACGCATTAATTATTCCTATAAATTATTGTTCTTATATTTCAGTCTTTTATCTTAATAAAGATATGTTGTATTTCTTATGTAAAAAAAACGGACAAAAAACAGCTTGTTTGTGCTGTTTAATTGTTCGTCCTGTATTAGAAAATTAGAAAGTAAGCATCTTGTTGTCTATAAATTGAGCTGAGTTTTTTTTCAGAGTAGTGTGAGGATAAGGTTATGACTGATTCAATCGCAGAGTATATGAGAAAGTTTACCAAGAAAAGTACGCCGCATGAGTTGAGCTTTGATATGACTAGCTCGGCAGTTCATCAAATTTCAGCGCCAATTCCCGCTGAATTATATAAACAATTAAAAGCGATGGCGGCGGATTATAATTACGATGCCAACTGTGTTACTGGGGATTTACTGGGCATAGCGTTAACTCAGGCTTTAGCTTGTTTATCTGATGAGGATGCACAACATGTTGCTTAAAGTAGGTCTAGTTACCAGCAAGGTGAAATGCAATGTCATGAAGAAGTTAATCGTTTTGATGCCGGTGGTACCTAAACTGATAAATTATTAGGTTTACACATACCAATAAATCATCAAGAAGTGGCAAGTGGCGCCACCTAAAACAAATATGTGCCAAATAGCATGATTGAAGGGTATTTTTTTCTGCACATAAAAAAATATCCCCATGCAATAGACTAGTCCGCCCAAGGCAAGTAGTGTTACAGCGCCACTGGGTAGTACCTTATGGAGTTCTCCTAATATAGTGAACGAGATAAACCCCATACCTACATAGGTAGTTAGCGATATTTTTTTATATTTGCTACCGAATTTCATCTTAAAAAAAATCCCGCCAATAGCAATAGCCCAGATGAGCAGCATTAAGCTATAGCCAAGTGTTCCTTGCAAGCTAAGTAATAGTAGCGGTGTATAAGTACCAGCAATTAATAAGTATATAGCGCAGTGATCTAATAGCTTAAATAGCTTTTTTACTTGTTGATTTACCATGGCATGGTAAAAAGTTGAGGCAAGAAAAAGTAAGATAAGGCTAGTGCCATAAATGCTGAAACTAATGATGCGAATTAATTCATTATTATTTGCAGTGCTTGCTACAGAATTATTTGCAACTGAATAGGTTAATAACATGACTAGTGCCAAAATACTTAGTAGTGCACCTAGTCCATGACTAATGGCATTAGCTAATTCTTCTTTAGCACTATAGGCAGGTGCATTGTTGGTCATGGTAATTGTCAGCTTATGTTTGTTACTTTAAGTGTACACGTGTACGCTATTTTTTAAAGAGTAACAAATAATACTGATAAAGTGAAGAGATCAGACCAGACGGAGTGAAAAATAAGTGATCTTTACTTAGCTTTTTGTCATCAAAAGCTAAGTAAATAGAAAGGAAAGTAAGTAACTAGAGAGCTAGTTCAATTACCATTTCTTTTAATTCACCTTTAGATATTGAATTACTGTGGTTTTTATCGAATCGATTGAAAATTGATTCGCACATGCGAATACCTTTGTCTTGTAGCAACACATCAATTAACTCGACAAACTCCGTGCGACTAATTACCCCGTCTTTATCTTCATCAAAAACTTCAAATAATTCGTCGACCCACTGGTTTAATTCCATAATGTACACCTTTTAACCAAATCTTTTAAATTAATGCTATTAGTAAACTTTATCCTGTATAAGTGACTTTTGGAATGGTTAATTATAAATATTTACAAATAGCTATGTTTTAAGTTTGGGGAAAATAAAATAGAATGCGGTGGGTTGTAATAAAATTGTTAATGTATCTAACGGAATAATAAAATGATAAAGAATTGGGTAGCTATTTTGTATTTGTTTTTGCTGAGTAGTTTTAGTACTCACAGTCAAGAACAAAAATTAGTCGTAGAAAACTGTCATGTTGATGGTGTAAAGGCACAGGTTAAATGTGGCAAGTTACAAGTACCTGAGAATTATAGCAAACCTAGTGGTGAGCAGATCGGCATCAACTTTGTGGTATTGCCAGCAATAGATAATAGCGACAATAAAACGCCATTAATGTTTTTAGCGGGTGGGCCAGGGCAAGCGGCAGCCGAATTAGCCTCAGGCTTGCGTCGCGTATTCAATGAAGTGCGGAAAACTCGTGATTTGATTTTGATTGATCAGCGAGGAACAGGAGACTCACACCCACTTCAGTGTGAAGATGCCTTAGAGCAAAATGTTTATGAGCTAACTCCTGAAGATTTTTTAGCGCAAGATATTAATGATTGTCTTGCTAGTTTTAGCGGTGATTTAGGTCAGTACAATAGTGAAAATGCTATTCGTGACTTTGATGCTGTACGTGTTGCACTAGGTCATAAGCAAATTAATATATACGGCGGCTCTTATGGCACTCGCGCAGGGCTTGTTTATATGCGCATGTTTCCTGATTCTCTGCGTAGTGTAGTACTAGATAGTGTTGGACCCATAGAAGTACCTATTGGTTTGTTTGGGCAAAGCTCTGCACGCTCGTTTAATTTATTATTAGAAAATTGCCAAAAAGAGTTAAGCTGTCAACAAGCTTATCCAGAGCTTAAGCAAGAGTTTAACGCTTTATTACAGCGGTTAGAGCAAGCACCAGCACAGGTTAGTATTGCGCATCCTCGCTTGGGTTCACAAACTAAATTTGTTATCAGTAAAGCAAAACTATTGGGTACTTTGCGTATGCAATTATATTCAATAGCGACACGCTCATTAGTTCCCTTGGTTATTCATCAAGCATATTTGGGTAATTACATGCCCTTAGCGGGACTGGTTGCGCAGTCAGAAGGAGGGCAGGGAATTTACCTTGGCTTGTTGTATAATATTACCTGTAATGAAGACTACCCTAGAATATCTGCAAGTGATTTTGAGCAAGATGCTGATAATAACTTTGGCGGTGATGATAGTCATTTTGGCTTTAAAATGGTTTGCCCAATTTGGCCACAATATCGTCCTAGTGAAGCATTCTATCAACCGATAACTGCTGATATTCCAACATTAATTTTATCAGGTAATTTAGATCCCGTAACGCCACCAAGCAATGGTGAACATAGCGCTAAGTCACTGCCAAATAATCATCATATTGTTATCGACAATGCTGCACATACTGTTGCCATGAGCACCTGTGCCACTGATATCATTAATGAGTTTTTAACCAGCCTTACTCCTAAAGAACTAGATGATTCTTGTTTAGAAGACGTTCCAGCTGAGTCATTTATGACGAGTTTAAATGGTGGAACAAGCAATATCGAAGTAACTTTACAGGGAGGTAATGAATAATGATACAAGTCAATAACTTGCGTAAAACCTTTGGTGGTGGCAAGAAAACTCTTTTTAATAGCTTAAGCAGTAACAAAGAACAAAGCAGTGTTATCGCTTTAGATGGTTTATCTTTTACCGCTAAAGACGGTGAAATTACTGGTATTTTAGGGCCTAACGGAGCTGGTAAAACCACCTGTTTGCGTACACTTTACGGCTTATTAAAAGCCGATGAAGGTAATGCAACAATTGATGGTATTAATGTGGCTGAAAATCTCCTTGCTGCTCGAGCGCGCTTAGGAATATTCCCTGATAAATTTGGTTTGTATGAGCGATTAACGGCTTATGAGCAAATAGATTATTTTGCCAGCATTCATGGATTGCAAGGTGATGCAAAGCACCAAGCGATTGAAACAATCATTAAAGATTTAGATATGACCGAGCTCGCCCACCGTAAAACCCTAGGTTTCTCTCAAGGTCAGCGTATGAAGGTTACACTCGCACAAGCATTAGTTCATCAACCAAAGAACTTTGTGCTTGATGAGCCAACACGAGGCTTAGATGTCATGAGTACGCGAGTTTTACGTAATTATCTCGCACGTTTTAAAGAGAAAGGGCATTGTATTTTATTTTCTTCACACGTTATGCAAGAAGTGGCTGCTTTATGTGATCGCGTAGTTATAATGGCGAACGGTAAATTAGCCGCAGAAGGTACGCCAGCACAGCTGTGCGAATTGGCAGGAGAAACTCATCTTGAAGAAGCCTTTGTTAAAATAATTGGTTCAGATGAAGGAGTCGCGGCATGATTGATTTAAACATGATCCAGTTTAAAGCGTTATTAACAAAAGAATTAAAAGAAGCATTTCGTGATAAACGTGCAATGATGATGGCCATGATGATGGCAGTAATGGCGCCTGTGATGATCTTTGCCATGTCAAAGGTGATGATCAAAGAAGCGGTAGAAACGCCCGCTATTTATTTTAAGGTTACTGGCGCTGAGTATGCACCTAAGCTAATTAAAGCGCTTGATGATGAAAATATTTTTTTGTTTAGCGAAGTGCCAAGTGATGAAAAAGTCATTTGGGATGATCGTAACCTGACACTCACTATCCCAGACAGTTTTAATCAAGACATGCTTGATGGTAAAACGATTGATATCTATCTAAGTGCCGATTACAGCGAGAAAGCAAACATGTCTCCTGTAAGGCGCATTACAAATATCATTAATAATTATGCACGTTCTATTGGTTATAAACGCTTGTTAGTGCGTGGTATTGATGTGCGCCTGTTGCAGCCGATAAAAATTATCGAGCAAGACACCTCATTGCCAAATTCAAATGCGATGATTATTTCTATGATGTTAGGTCTTTATTTACTCATGGCTGCTTTTATGTCTGGTCTTCCTGTCGCTATCGATGCCAGTGCTGGTGAGCGAGAGCGTAATGTCTTAGAAATGCTGTTATGCCAACCGGTAAATACCGTTAAAGTCGTTGCCGCTAAGTTGTGTTGCGCTAGTTTAATTGCCTGTATTGGTGTGCTGTTAACCTTGAGTTTAACGTCGTTTTCTGTGAACTTTATTGATTTAACTAAAATTGGCGCAAGTTTTAGTTTAGATGCATTTACCATCACAGCTCTACTACTACTTTTGCTACCTATCTGCTTCTTTGCTTCAGCCTTACAGCTTTTTGTTGCCTTTCAATCTAAAAATTTTAAAGAAGCACAATCCATGGTTTCTATGATCATCATGTTGCCCGCTATGGTGCCGGTGATCATGATGTTTGTTGATGATAAACCTAAATGGCTTGATTGGTTACCTATCTCAGGTCAATCGCTTATTATGGAAGATCTTTTTAAAGGTCTACCTGTATCTTGGGGGCTATTAGGCTTTACTGGCTTGGTGACTATCACTATGACAGCTTTATTAGTGCTATTAATGGCTAAAAAATTACGCTCTGAAAAAGTTGTCTTAGCGTTAAGTTAAGCTTTTAGTCACTTTCCGCTGACCTTGAGCTTTCCGAACAAATAAAACGGTGTTTTGAATACGCCGTTTTATTTGTATTTGATTGTTTTAGGTGTTTTTAATTCTGAGGTTGCGCTGCCTTTCTGTATTTTATTTGTTGTAACTTGTCTTTTTGTTGGTTATATTCACTATGGAATGAAGTGATGCCAAAGTTAAAAGCTTTTAGTTTCCTACTGCTTACTCTTACTTTTATAGGTAATTAACTATAAGTCTGGCATAAGGCAAGACAAAATGAACTAAAACTCAAGGGTTTTAAGATGTACATTTTGAGCTAATTGAGGCAGAATACGCGGCATTATTTTTAGTACTTATTTTATAGTCAGAACTTGCAGCTTTTTAGCTTGCTTATTTGAGGAAAAAACATGTTTACTCGTGATATGAATATTGCCGATTTTGATGCTGAACTTTACCAAGCTATGAGCAACGAAGTTGTGCGTCAAGAAGAGCATATTGAACTAATTGCTTCTGAAAACTACTGTAGCCCGCGTGTACTTGAAGCGCAAGGCTCTCAATTAACCAATAAGTATGCTGAAGGTTACCCTGGTAAGCGTTACTACGGTGGTTGTGAATACGTGGATGTTGCTGAGCAGTTAGCCATTGACCGCGCTAAAGAATTATTTGGTGCAACTTACGCTAATGTTCAACCGCACGCTGGCTCACAAGCAAATGCTGCAGTGTTTCAAGCACTTGTTACTCCGGGCGGAAAAGTACTAGGTATGAGCTTAGCTCATGGTGGTCATTTAACTCACGGTTCTCACGTAAACTTTTCAGGTAAATCATACGAAGCATTCCAATATGGTCTTCACCCTGAAACGGGTGATATTGATTATGACGAAGTTGAACGTTTAGCCAATGAACACAAGCCTGAGATGATCATCGGTGGTTTCTCTGCCTTCTCTGGTGTTGTTGATTGGGCGCGTATGCGTAAAATCGCTGACAGCGTTGGTGCATACTTCTTCGTTGACATGGCTCACGTTGCAGGTCTTGTTGCTGCAGGTCTTTATCCAAACCCTGTACCACATGCGCATGTAGTAACTACAACGACTCATAAAACATTAGCAGGCCCTCGTGGTGGTTTAATTGTTTCAGGTTGTGATGATGAAGCGGTATACAAAAAACTAAATAGCGCTGTATTCCCTGGTGGTCAAGGTGGCCCATTAATGCATATTATTGCAGCTAAAGCTGTGGCATTTAAAGAAGCATTAGCACCAGAATTTAAAGAATACCAACAGAATGTGCTAGATAACGCAAAAGCTATGGTTGCCGTGTTACAAGAGCGTGGCTATAAAGTGGTATCAAACGGTACTGAAAATCACTTATTATTACTTGATCTTATTGATAAAGATATCACAGGTAAAGATGCTGATGCCGCACTTGGTAAAGCACATATCACAGTTAATAAAAACTCTGTACCAAACGATCCTCGCTCTCCATTTGTAACTTCTGGTTTGCGTTTAGGTACGCCAGCTATCACTCGTCGCGGTTTTGGTATTGAAGAAACTAATGCCTTAACAGGTTGGATTTGTGACATTTTAGATGACATTACTAATGAAGATGTTATTGCTCGTGTGCAAGGTCAAGTTAAAGAGCTTTGTGCTCGTTTCCCTGTCTACAAATAGTTAATTACTAATTATTTGAATAGACAAAACTAATTTACTAATCACAGTGAATTTATATTAAAATGGTCGCAATTAGCGGCCATTTTTCGTATCTAATCCAGAATAGAAACTTCCCGCTCCATCTTACGGCTGGTTATTTATCACAGGTAAACCATGTATTGTCCATTTTGTAGCGCACTAGACACCAAAGTTATTGATTCACGATTAGTTTCAGACGGTCACCAAGTTAGGCGCCGAAGAGAGTGTCTTGCTTGTCATGAGCGTTATACAACCTTCGAATCAGCTGAGCTAGTTATGCCACGTATAATCAAACGAGACGGTACTAGAGAGCCTTTTAATGAAGATAAAATGCGTGCAGGTTTAATGCGTGCATTAGAAAAACGACCTGTTGATACTGAGCAAGTCGAGCTTTCAATCAATAAATTAAAATCGCAGATGCGTGCTACGGGCGAGCGAGAAATTACCAGTGAGATGCTGGGAAACCTATTAATGACACAGTTGAAAGAATTAGACAAAGTTGCTTACCTTCGTTTTGCTTCTGTTTATTTATCATTTGAAGACATTAGTGAGTTTGCTGATGAAATAGCGCGTTTAGGTAAAGAAAGCTTAAACAGAGGAAAACGCGGCAAGAAAAAGTCTGAGACAAAAAAAGCAAAGGAATAACGGTGTTTAGCGAGCAAGATCATCACTTTATGGCTTTAGCGATAAAGCTAGCAAAAAAAGGCCATTATACAACGTCGCCTAACCCAAGGGTGGGTTGTGTGCTTGTTAATTGTGTTGACGGTAAAGCGCAAATTATCGGCACAGGTTTCCATCAAAAAGCAGGGCAGGGACATGCCGAGGTGAACGCATTAGTTGAGGCTAAAGAGAAATTTCCACAGTTAATAAAAGGTGCTACAGCATACGTTACCTTAGAGCCATGTAGCCACTTTGGGCGAACACCTCCTTGCGCTCAGGGCTTGATTGATGCCGATGTCAAGCGTGTTGTATCTGCTATGGTTGACCCTAACCCAGAGGTTTCTGGACGCGGTTTGAAAATGCTTGAGCAAGCAGGCATTAAAGCAGAATATGGTTTATTAGAAAATGACGCTAAAGCACTTAATTTAGGCTTTATTAATGTGATGACTCAAGCTTTACCTTATGTACGAGTAAAGTTAGCCGCCAGCCTTGATGGTAAAACAGCCATGCAATCAGGCGAAAGTAAATGGATAACATCAGGTGATGCACGTCAAGATGTGCAACGGCTGCGAGCACAAAGCTGCGCAATTATTACCGGTGCGGACTCCATTTTAACAGACAATGCCAAAATGACAGTGCGTTGGTCTGAATTAGGTACCCTTAAAAAACATTACCCAGAACATGAAGTTCGTCAACCTGTTCGAGTTGTTATAGATAGTCAAAATCGTTTAACACCCGGTTTAGTCTTTTTTGACCAGCACAGTGATATTTTAATAGTCAGAAAAAAAACGCCTAGTGATAATTTAATTGATGTCGCCCTTGAAAAGTTACCTCAATGGCCTCATTTTGTTGAACAAGTACATTTACCATGTGTTAAAGATCCTCAAGGTAAAGACAAAGTTGATTTGAAATCCTTGCTAACTCTGCTTGCAAAACACGGATTTAATGATGTTTTAGTTGAATCAGGGGCAACATTAGCGGGTGCTTTTATCGAGCAAGACTTAGTCGATGAGCTTATACTATTTCAAGCACCCAAGTTAATGGGGAGCGATGGTAAAAGTTTAGTTACCATGGCAAATATTACCAAGTTATCACAAGCGAAGTCATTATCAATTACAGACATTCGCATGGTGGGATGTGATATTCGTATTACTGCTAAATTGACAAAAAATTAGCAAAACAAACTTAGTCGAGTCGATCATCAACCTATATGTAAATTGTAGGTTGTTATGAGTGAAATGAGACCCGTCAAAAGGGAAAATTATGTTTACCGGAATTATCGAAGCTGTTGGCACCATTAAGGCCATTAATATCAATGCTCAGGGAGCACGCTTAGTTATTGCGACTAATAGCCTTGATATGGGCGATGTTAAGTTAGGCGACTCAATTGCTACCAATGGTATTTGTTTAACCGTGGTTGATTTTGATCAACACAGTTATAGCGCTGATGTTTCTAATGAAACCTTAAAGCGTACAGGCTTTGGCCATTATAACGTTGGTATGCAAGTTAATTTAGAAAAAGCCATGCTGGCCAGCACCCGTTTTGGTGGTCATATGGTTTCAGGTCATGTTGATGGTATTAGTGAGATTATATCAATCACCAATAATGGCAATAGTATTGAATACTGGCTTTCTATGCCAAGCGACTTAGCCCATTATATTGCTGAAAAAGGCTCTGTCACTATTGATGGTACTAGCTTAACTGTAAACGCTTTAAGTGATGGTAAATTAAGGTTGACCATAGTACCGCACACGGTAAAAGAAACTATTTTTGCTCATTATCAAGTGGGTACTAAAGTGAATTTAGAAGTGGACTTAATTGCTCGATACTTAGAGCGTTTGTTAATGAAAGAAAATACAGAGCAAACACCAGCACCTAAATCGAATGTAACAGAATCCTTATTACATAAAGCCGGCTTTATAAAATAAAGTGTGTCAATTCACCTGCTGTCATCCTCATAGTGTATTAATTGAGGAACTCAGGATTAATGCACAAGATTCCGTACAAGAAACTTACGGAATGACGGCTTCTTCAGAGTGGCGTGAATAGATACAATAAAGTGTGTTTTAGAAATATTTAACAAAACTGAATAACCAGAGAGAATCTAATGAATTTAAATACCCCACAAGAAATAATCGACGATATTGCTTTAGGTAAAATGGTTATTTTAATGGATGATGAAGACCGAGAAAATGAAGGTGATTTCATCATGGCTGCCGAAATGGTAACGCCAGAAGCCATTAACTTTATGGCAACTCACGGTCGTGGGCTTATTTGTATGCCAATGAGTCGTGAAAAATGTGAAACATTAAATCTGCCATTAATGGTTGATAAAAACGATGCTCAATTTAGTACTAACTTTACCGTTTCTATTGAAGCGGCTAAAGGGGTAACTACGGGTATATCTGCTGCTGATCGCGCGACCACGGTACTTGCTGCTGCTAATAAAAATGCCAATCATTTGGATATTGTTCAACCAGGCCATATTTTTCCTCTTATTGCTAAAGATGGCGGTGTATTGAATCGCGCTGGTCATACTGAAGCAAGTGTCGATTTAGCTCGCATGGCGGGTTGTGAGCCTGCCGCCGTCATTGTTGAGATCCTCAATGAAGATGGCACCATGGCGCGTCGCTCTGATCTAGAAATTATTGCCAAAAAACATGATATCAAAATGGGGACTATTGCCGATTTAATTGAATTTAGAAACTCAACAGAAACCACTATTGTGCGTGTTTCACAATGTAAATTACCAACAGCATTTGGTGAATTCGATTTAACCGTATTTAAAGATACCATTGATGGGCAAGCACACTTCGCCTTAACTAAAGGTGAAATAAAAGCTGCAGAGCCAACTTTAGTACGTGTACATTTAGAAAACACTTTTAGGGATTTACTATTTAGCCAACGTGAGAGTGTGGCTAAATGGCCAATGGCTGATGCCTTGGAAAAAATTGCTAAGGAAGGTGGCGTTTTAGTTTTATTAGGTAAACATGAATCGCCAATGGAATTAATTAACTTAGTTAAGAAGTATGCCAAAATCGATGCCGGTGAAACAGTTAAAGAAGTTAACCGTCATGTTGGCTCTCGTAATGTGGGGGTTGGCTCACAAATCCTATCTAATTTAGGTGTTTCTAAAATGCGACTGTTAAGCTCACAAACTAAATACCATTCACTTTCGGGGTTTGGCTTAGAAGTTGTTGAGTATATTGCTGAGTAAAGTTTTTTTGTCGTAGCCTAGCTTAGTCACGCATAACAGCTCGCGAATAAAGCCGTTCTTTAATATGGATACTTTTATTAAATGAAAATAGGTGAGTGTTATACCAAGTTAATTGAGTTCTTTCCCACTCAGCGAGAGTTAAAAGGCTTAGAGGCAAGGCATTGATTGCAGAGAATGATTATTCCCTTGTCAAAATCAATAACGCCGCATGTAAGCCTTTTAAACTCGCCCTTTGGGAGCTTGCGCGATGCACACTAACTTCGTTAAATTTATTTGATTTAGAATGACTAGACCGAAACAAATTTGCCTTGTTATTGAACATCGAGCATAGCTCTGATTTAGGAAGAAACTTAATCAAATTGTTATTAACTATTCTATTAAATAGTTAACGCTCAAGCTTAATGAAAAATCATGTGCTTCGCTCAAGTTCAAGTAATCAGACTTTACCTTAAAGCTAATATTACTATGCTCAACGCCAAATTCTACGGCACTAGTTTTTAAGTCATATCCTACATGCCAGTTTATAACTTTTTCTCTACTGCCTAACTTAATACGAGGAAAATTAAAATTGTCATAACGATACCATTGCAGTGCTAGTTGCCAGTTTTCTAAGTGATAGTTTAGGTCAAATAAATAACGATTTGGCAGTCTTTGAATTTGCTCACGGTAACCATTAAAACCAGAAATATTAGGGATTACATGAATTGAGCCATTTTCATCGTAACTCACGCGATCAGTAATCGCGGTAGCTTCAGTGTAAGTTACATCACGCCACTTAATATAGCTAAACACATCACGCCCCTGAACATATAAAGACAACTTGTTTGTTAATTGCCAAAAAATGTCTATGTCTATACCTAAACCTTGCCCCGATATAGACTCTTCAGGTCGCTTGAATATACTGTCGCGTTTGTAAGAATAATCTAACTCTAGTGTGCCCGCGTAATCATCGGCAGAGGTAGTTATATTTCCTGCTAAAGAACCATAGGTCATCGCACCGGAATTAAAATAATTAATACGTGTTTTTACTGCCAGCTCAGGTAGTAAATATAAACTATAGCCAATTGCAGCTCCTTGCGACTCAATATGATTGGCGTTTAAACGTACGTTATAATTTTGCAGCGGATTAACGCTTTTATTGTTTTTATCTAAATAAAATAGCCATGCGGTATCTGGTGAGAAAGTAAGAAAATAATCATAACGCCAAAAAAGCGCTAATTCAAAAGCTTCCCAACGGTGACCAATTTCAAATTAGTTATGGGTATAAGCAAAGTCACCATCATTAATTGTTGATCCTTTTAAGTTATTAAATAATTGCTTTATAGGCATTGCTTCACTATAACTGCTTGACTCAATTTCACTGTAAGTTTGCTGTTGTCCATCGGATAAAATGCCAATTGCTTCATGAGAATTGGCTTGAGTTATTGGTAAACTTGTTACAAAAAAGATAAATAATTGAAAAAAATATAATTGGTACTTGGCTGTCATTAAAAATGTTCCATTAATCTCATTGCTACCATAAACCACGGCACGAGGGTGAGCAAAAATTGAAGTGCATCTTGAGGTCTAGTTGGGTAAGTTGCTAGTAAAATACAATGTATAAAAAAAGGGAGGCTTTGCCCCCCCTTTGAATTTAGCTCAGTATATTATTTACAGAGTCACAAAAGTTCCATCGCTAAAGGTAACCATACCATCATCGCTAACGATTGCAAACACTTCACCTTCGTGAGAGGTAACCCCCGTAGTTACTGATGTATTTTCACTGTCAACCATGTCAGTTTCAATGTTAGTCACAGTAAGTATAACCCCATTATGATTGGTTAACGTTGCTGTGATAGTTGTGGTTATAGTACCTCCTTCAGACTCTGTTTCTACAATATTATCCGTATTAAAAGCAAAATCTAACTGATTACCGCCATAGGTTAAGTCAATACTTGCTACACCACTTTCTAAACCTGTACGTTGAATAGCGGCTTCAAGCTCTACATCGTTATCAATACCATCAACATCTAATGCGAAACGCACATTAATAGATGCCGAGGCAAATACTTCGGCTGTTTCACCCGTTAAACTGCAATCATCGCTCTCGGTATGCGTATTATATTGACCTGTTTCTTCAGTATAGCCACTAGACCATTCGCTATCCCATGTACAAGTTTCTTCAATACCCGAAGCGGCTAGGGCTACTGAGGCCTCTATGCTATTACTGCTGTTACTGAACATACCTGATAACGAGACGGTTAAACCATCAATACTGATGGTTTCAGTTCCTTCATCTGTAGAACTGAATGAATAATCATTAATGATAAATGATTCGTTACTGTCGTGTTGCTCAGCTTCCTCATAGTCAAGAGACAATAGCGTGGCTGCGACGTTAAAAGCACCGGTAAAGCTAATAGGACCACCCTCTTCATCACTGTCAACTTGCGCAATGGTAACGGATAAACCAATATCTACGCCAGTTACGCTAATCAAGCCCGATTCAGTATCAGTGTCAGAAGTAGTCGAAGAGTTTTCTTCATTGGTGTATGTATATTGTCCTGCTCCTTCTTCATCTACAGTGAGTGTTGCTATAGAGTTAGAACCGTCATTAATAGTAATACTCACTTTATCGGTTGACACGCTACCAGATAATGTTAAATCTAGGCTAGCCTCTCCTTCAGAACTCCACGTATAACTGCTTCCAGTTTAAGTTTCAGTTTCATTTTCCATGTCTTTAATGGTATTGCTTAATACCATAGCGGCCACTAGGTTAATGGTGGTAGTGGTTGCTACGCCAGCATCGTCAGGAACATAAAGGATTTGATCTACTGTGTAAGTCACCATATCGCCACTAATACTGATAGCGACGGTAACGCCATTCATTGACTGATAAGTCGTTGGGGGAACTTCACTATCAAGTACTGCGCCTACAGCCTCTGCTATTGCAGCGGTTGCTAAAGCTAAAGCTTCTGAACTCACATCCAAATCGCTAGAGGCTAAATCAGCTGCTAATGAAATTTCCTCATCGAAAGCATTAGCACTGTCTAACTGGGTTGCCAAACTAAAGGTACTTACTTGCGAGACAAATGCTTTAGTAGCAAGTAACCCTTCCGAGCCTAGATCATCAGGAACATCCCCTTGAGTTGGTTCAGTAGAGCCTGTTGAAGCTTCGGCTTCTTCTGATATTAACGCCGTTTCAACAGCAGCCATGTTTTCATCTTCAGCACTTACGCCTTCAAGCTCAGTAACGATAGTGCTTGTTAGTACTTGTGATGCTGCAGCAATTTCTTCTAAAGAAACACTTGTAGTATCGACACCTGCTCCTTCTGTTTCAGCGATACCATTTGAGTCAACATATTGGGTAACAAAATACCTAAAGCGTCTTCTAAGCTCGTACCTGCAACGCTATCGCTAAGTGCTGCTTCAACTACTGCGGCTGATTTTAAGTTAGCTTCAAGTGCGTCAGCATCTGCACCGTTAATGGCATCCGTCTCGGTTAAGTCTACTATAGGTAATTCAGTCACATCGCCGTCTAAACCTAAAAGATCAGCAATTTGATAGTTAGAAGCGTCGGTAGCAGCAGCAGGGGTTGCTCCATTTGCTACTTTATCTAACGTGAGTGCCGCAGCAATATTAGTTAGTGGGGTGATATTAATAGAAATGGTCTCTGAATCAGTACCTGAAGAAACGGCTGATAATTCAAAATCTGTGGGTAAGGTGTAAAGTTCGCCAAAGGTAATGGCTATACCTGCATCATCATCGGCAAGGCAGACTGACAAATCATATTTCATTTGTGAGCCATCGATGGCGGTAATTTCAATAATTAATGCCTCACCATTATAGCTACTATCGAGTGTTAACTCATAGCTACCATCGGTAGTATCGGTAGTATCGGTTGTGGCGGTACCTACTGCATCACCTTTATTGCCATCGGTATTGATTAAATAAGCGCTTACAGCCCCTCCCAAAATCAAACCTTTTGAAGCGGTACCGTTAATCATCATGGGTGCAATAACTGTAACTGTTCTTGTTACTGGTGTTGCTTCATTACCTGCGACATCGGTTGCAGTATAGGTAATAGTATAAATTCCAGCAGTTGAGGTATCAACTGCACCAGAAATTGTTACATCAACAGCGCCATCTACAGCGTCAGTTGCGCTTGCTCCGGCTTCGACATAATCAGAGTTAAAAGCTAACTCTACTGTGTTGCTTCCTGTTAAGGTAATGACAGGGGCCGTTGTGTCTGGTTTATCACCGCTACTACCGCCACAGGCAGCAAGGACTGAAGATAAAGCTAGGGCTATTAACGTTTTATTTAAGTTCATCTGTGAATCCTTAAATTTTTGTTTTTTTTTCATCCTAAAAAACAAATAAAATGAGGTTTAATTATTTTACCTAATAAGACTATCAACTAAATATTTACTTGTTACAATGACTTTGTTTTTGATTGATTTTTAAACACAATAGCACTGTGAGTGCACCGTAATACCAGACTTTAGCCTGTGTATTGAGCATATTCTGATTTACAAAAATGGCAAGTTCATAACTTTCAAAGATAGTTTGTAATTGGTTTGAATTGTTTTAGAAAAGTAACGCTCATATTAGGTCACCAAGGATGGGGGATATATTGATTCCTTCTTAGTTATTCAAAAATGAAAATTTTGCAATTGTTGATTTTTATTTTCTTTTAATGATAGGATAATTTTTGTTTGAAAAATAAGTTGTTTTTATTTTGTCTGTGTATATTAAAACATTGCTAACTGTCACCTTATGTTTGATCTTTATTGGTCAAAGCATGGCTGCGTCAGTGATGTTTTATAAAATGGATATGACAATGAACAATGGCGTCAGCCAACATATGCACTCGTCAATGATGACGGCAAGTTCAATGTCGGCTCAATCGATGAAAGATAGTGCAATGACAGATGATTGTTGCTTAACAGACTGTCAGTGTTTAGTATCTGGCTGCTCTAGTGCTTTTGCTTTTTCTAAAGTGTTTAATACTAATGTCATCATTGACTCATCGGATAAAATCTTTCCAAATAAATTTTTAATATTTCAACAAGTATTATCCTCTCTATATAGACCACCAATCGCTAGCTAAATACGGCACTACTGCGTCCAAAATTTGATTTTCCTTTACTTTTTATGGCTTCAAATGACTTGCTACGCTTAATAGTCATTTGTTTTTATTATTTTAATATTATTTATTTTTCTCATTATTTTCCTTAAGGGGGCTTTATGTTTTCATTTATCTCATTTTCTAACAATACGCTTAAAGGCTTAACTATTTTATTTATCCCTGCGCTAGTTATGGCGTGTTCACCTGCTACTGAAGAAACAACTTCTACAGCAGATTCTCAAATTGTTGCTCAGTCAGCAACGAAATCAAAGGAGCAAGCAGAGCCTCAGTTAACTACTCAAACAATTAAGCCTTTGCTTGAAGTATATAAAGATCCAAATTGTGGCTGCTGCCAAAAATGGATTGATCATATTGACCAAAATGGTTTTCAATCAAACGTGATTAATAGTCAAAATGTTAATGCGTTAAAGCAAAACAAGGGAATAAGGCCACAATACCGTTCATGTCATACTGCTATTTCAAAACAAGGTTATGTTTTTGAAGGTCACGTGCCGGCAAAATTTATTAAACAGTTTTTAGCTGAAAAACATGACAAGGCGCTTGGTTTGTCGGTACCTGCAATGCCAATTGGCACACCAGGCATGGAGATGGGTGATAGGTTTATGCCATATCAGGTATTGCTTCTTAAAACCGATGGTTCGAGCGAAGTATATGCGGTGATAAGCAGTTACAAGGAACAGTTCTAATGTTTACTACACCTATGCGTAGCATTGGCATAAAAGGGCTAATTTTTGCGGCTTTATTGCTTACTTATGCATCGGCTAATGCTGGTAACACACGGGAAATGTCATTTTACCAAGCGGTAAAAATAGCACAGAAGAATGATCCTTGGCTTATTGCTAGCCAACATAAGCAGCAGTCTCTTGAGTCATTAAGTCATGCTGTTAATACTCAGCCTGATCCAAAAATGTCCTTTGCTTTTGCTAACTTACCAACTGATGGTTTTGATTTTGGTCAAGAAGGTATGACGCAATTCAAAGTAGGCATTTCGCAAATGTTTGCTCGTGGCGATAGTCTAACGATTAAAAATAAGCAACTGCAATTGGCATCACAGCAACATCCTTTGCAGCGTCAAGATAGAAAAAATAACTTAGCGGTTACGGTGGGAAGTTTATGGCTTGATCTCTACCGAGTTCAGCAAAGCATTATTTTGATTAATGAAAACCGCAGTTTGTTTGAACAATTGGCACAAGTGGCTGAAGCAAATTATAGCAGTGCTTTAGGTAAAACTCGGCAGCAAGATATAGTGAGGGCACAATTAGAATTAACGCGTTTAGAAGATAAATTAAACCAACTGCAACTCGAACAAAATCGCTATCAAGGCATGCTTGCCCGTTGGCTTAGTGATTTATCTCTAACGGCTAATAAACCAATTGCCCAAGAGGGCAATAATGATGTTGTTAACGATCTTTTTAATGCCAAATTACAGTTAACTGTCAGTGAAAAGCTACCCACTCTTGAGCTTTTAAAGCCTAACATTGTTTTTGCACCGCAATTAAAAGCGCAGCAGTTAGCAGCAATTTTTTCCAAACACCCTTCAGTAAAGGCTATGGATAAAAAAATAGCCTCAACACGAAAAGGTGTTGATTTAGCTGAGCAAAAATATCAACCGCAATGGGGAGTCAATGCCAGTTATGGTTATCGTGATGATGATCCTATGGGCAATAGTCGTGCCGACTTATTCTCTGTTGCATTGATGTTTGATGTCCCTTTATCTAGTAAAAACAGGCTAGATAATGAAGTTAAATCGGCTATTTCACAAACCCAAGCAATCAAAACGGAAAAACTATTATTGCTTAGGCAGTTAATTTCAAGGTTTGCTAGTGCCAAAGGGCGCTTGTTGCGTTTACAAGAGCGACAGGATTTATATATAGACAGGTTATTACCGCAAATTAGCGACCAAGCACAAGCATCGTTAACTGCCTATACCAATGATGATGGTGATTTTTCCGAGGTAGTGCGTGCGCGGATAGCGCAGTTAAATAGCCAAATAGATTATTTAGCGATTAATGTAAAACAGCAACAAGTCATTTTAGAAATTAATTACCTTTTTGCTGGCTCATCATTGAATCAGTCAGCAGGAGAACAATAATGCCTACCAATAAAAAAATGTTAGTTACCACCTTGAGTTTAGGCGTTGTTCTTGGTGTTACAGCCAGTTTTCTTTTTCAGTCAACCAAAGCACCTGATGTCATTGAGGTTGTAGAAGCCGAAAAATCCACTAAAAAGCAACCGCTTTATTGGGTTGCTCCTATGGATACAAATTATAAGCGCGATCAGCCTGGTAAGTCTCCCATGGGCATGGACTTAGTGCCAGTGTATGAAGATGGCGCAGGTGAAGGCGTAGATGAGGGCGCGGGCACTATCCGTATTTCTCCCGATGTTATTAATAACTTGGGTGTTCGTACTGTGAGTGCTCAATTTAAAAATCTTCATAATCAAATAGATACCGTTGGCTTTGTTACTTATGATCAAGACAGATTAATACATATTCACCCACGTGTAGATGGCTGGATTGAAAAATTGTATGTAAAAACGGTCGGCTCACAAGTTAAAAGACATCAGCCACTTTATGATATTTATTCCCCGCAACTTGTGAATGCCCAAGAAGAATTGTTATTGGCGTTAACGCGAAAAAATAAGCGCTTAATAACGGCGGCAGAAAACCGCTTGGTTGCCTTGCAATTACCCAAGTCTGTTATCGAAAAATTAAAGCGCACAGGCAAAGTACAACAAAGCATCACTTTTTATGCGCCGCAAAATGGTGTGGTGGAAAACTTAAAAATTAGGGAGGGTTTTTTCGTTAAACCCGGTGCAACCTTAATGTCTATTGGAGACCTATCAAAAGTTTGGCTTGAAGCGGAAGTATTTGAGCGTCAAGCGGCACAAGTGCATGTAGGCACTAAAGTTACTATGCGTTTGGATTATTTACCCGGCAAGGTTTTTAGTGGTCAAGTTGATTTTATCTATCCTACCTTAGATGCCAAAACCCGCACCGTGAAAGTTCGCTTGCGTTTTGATAATCAAACTGGCGATTTTAAACCCAATATGTTTGCACAGGTGGCTATTCACACTAGCGAGGCCGCACTAGCTTTACTTATTCCTAAGGAGGCTCTAATACGCACAGGTAATCAAGATCGTGTAGTTCTAGCTTTGGGTAGTGGTAATTTTAAATCGATTGCAGTCACTGTCGGTCGTTTTGATAGTGAATCTGTAGAAATATTAACAGGTTTAGCTGAAGGAGAAGAAGTGGTTAGCTCAGCGCAATTCCTATTGGATTCAGAGTCGAGTAAATCGTCTGACTTTATGCGCATGAATCACGGCGCTACTGTTATGTCTAAAGCTATGCCTGAAATGGCGCAAGTGATGTCAGCGACCACCACAGGCAGTATCAATTCTGTGATGTCAGGTCATCGCATGGTGAATATCTCTCGCGCTGCCATTGAAAAGTGGCAACGACCCGCAGCAACGATGGACTTTTTGGTCGATGAAAAGCTGTCTATGAATGATTTTAGTCAAGGTAATGACATTGAATTTACCTTTGAGATTCGTGGTGAAGATTTTGTCATCACCGACCTTGTTATTCTTGAAAGTAAGTTGCAGGGGTAAGTGATGATTGCAACAATTATTCGTTGGTCAGTAGATAACCGTTTTTTTGTGCTATTAGCAACGTTGATTTTAGTGGCGGTTGGTTTATATTCGCTGAAAAATACCCCAGTAGATGCTCTGCCAGACTTATCAGATGTGCAAGTTATCATCAAAACTAGTTATCCAGGACAAGCACCACAGGTGGTTGAAGATCAAGTTACATACCCGTTAACAACCGCCATGTTATCTGTTCCGGGAGCGGAGACAGTGCGTGGTTTCTCCTTTTTTGGTGACTCTTATGTTTATGTTCTTTTTGATGAAGACACCGACTTGTATTGGGCCCGTTCACGGGTCTTAGAATACTTAAGCCAAGTGGCACCAAGTTTACCCAACAATGCTAAACCGCAATTGGGGCCTGATGCAACGGGCGTTGGCTGGGTGTATTTATATGCTTTGGTTGATAGAACAGGTAAGCATGATATTAGTCAACTGCGCAGCATTCAGGATTGGTTTTTAAAGTATGAACTGCAAACGGTATCTGGTGTTAGCGAGGTTAGCGCCCTTGGCGGTATGGTAAAGCAATATCAGGTTCAGGTTAACCCAGACAAGCTGCGGGCCTTTGATATTCCCTTGTCACTTATTCAAACCGCCATAAAACAAGGTAATCAAGAAATTGGCGCATCGGTCGTTGAAATGGCTGAAGCGGAATACATGGTAAGGGCTACCGGTTATATTAAAAGTGCTCAAGATCTTGAAAGCATTCCCCTAGGTGTTAATCAAAACGGAACGCCTTTATTGTTAAAAGATGTTAGTGATGTGGTTATTGGCCCACAAATGCGCCGAGGCATTGCGGAGCTAAATGGGGAAGGAGAAACGGTCGGCGGCATTGTGGTGATGCGCTTTGGTGAAAATGCTCAACAAGTTATTGTTAAAGTCAAAGAGAAACTAGAGCAACTTAAGCAAGGTTTACCAGAGGGGGTTGAAGTTGTTAGTGTTTATGATAGATCGGCACTCATCGAGCGAGCGGTTGATAATTTAACCTTTAAATTACTGGAAGAGTTTGGCATCGTTGCTTTAGTGTGTGTGCTGTTTTTATTCCATGTGCGCTCGTCTTTAGTGGCAATCACCAGTTTACCGGTAGGTATTTTAACGGCGTTTATTATCATGCATGCACAGGGGTTGAATGCCAATATTATGTCTCTTGGTGGTATTGCCATTGCGATTGGGGCAATGATTGATGGCGCGATAGTGATGATTGAAAATATGCACAAACATATGGAAAAGTTAACCGCTAAAGGAGAAAAACTCAGCAATGAAAACCGTTGGCAAGTGGTGGTAGATTCAGCGATTGAAGTAGGGCCAGCATTATTTTTTAGCTTGCTTATTATTACCGTCAGTTTTGTGCCCGTTTTTACTTTAGAAGCACAAGAAGGGCGTATGTTCTCACCTTTAGCCTTCACTAAAACTTATGCCATGGCAGCTTCTGCTGCATTGGCTATTACCTTAGTACCAGTGTTAATGGGCTACTTTATTCGTGGCAAAGTTTTACCAGAGCATAAAAATCCCGTTAACCGTCTATTAAGTGCTATTTATTTGCCTGTGCTGAAAATGGTGCTAACTTACCCGAAAAGCACCTTAATGGCGGCGCTAGTTATGATAGCTGTGGGCTTTTATCCGCTAGACAAGATTGGTAGCGAGTTTATCCCGCCACTAGATGAGGGCGATCTCATGTATATGCCCACCACCTATCCGGGGATTTCTATTGGCCAAGCAAGGCAGTTGCTACAACAAACCGATAAGCTTATTTACACAGTACCAGAAGTGGAATCGGTATTGGGCAAGGTGGGGCGCGCTGAAACGGCTACGGATCCTGCGCCATTAACTATGATTGAAAGTTTTATTCAATTAAAGCCAAAATCGCAATGGCGTGAAGGGGTAACCACGACAAGCTTAAAGCAAGAATTAGATGCCTTAGTTAAATTACCGGGTGTGACTAATGCGTGGGTAATGCCGATTAAAACCCGTATTGATATGTTAGCAACGGGTATTAAAACCCCTGTGGGTATTAAAATTTCTGGCCCAGATTTGAATGAGATACAAAAAATAGGTCAGCAAATTGAAGTTATCCTAGCGGATGTTACGGGTACTGCCTCCGTATACTCAGAGCGAGTGGCGGGAGGTCGCTATATTAAAGTTGATATACAGCGTAGTAAAGCGGCGCGTTATGGCTTAAATATCGCAGATATTCAGCAAGTGGTTGCCACCGCTATTGGCGGCATGAATGTAACCAATACCGTAGAAGGTTTAGAGAGATACCCAGTGAATTTACGTTACCCGCAAGATTATCGAAATTCTCCTGAGCAGTTATCCTTATTGCCAATAGTGACCCCCAATGGGCAGCGTATCTCTCTTGGTGATGTGGCTAATATTTTTATTGAAGATGGCCCGCCGGGAATAAAATCTGAGAATGCTCGTTTAAATGGCTGGTCTTTTATTGATATTAAAAACGACACAGATATTGGTCATTATGTTGCAAACGCTCAGCAAATATTACGTGAACAGTTGGTTTTGCCGCCGGGTTACGCTATTGCTTGGGCTGGGCAATATGAATATATGCAAAGGGCGAAGGATAAACTTATCCTAGTGGTGCCACTAACCTTAGCTATTATTATTGTTTTGTTGTATTTAAACTTTAGAAATATGACCGAAGTTGTCATGATCATGCTGACTTTACCCTTAGCCATGGTGGGCAGTGTTTGGTTGATGTACCTAGAAGGTTATAACTTCTCAGTAGCCGTTGGTGTTGGTTTTATTGCGCTGGCTGGTGTGGCCGTTGAAATTAGCGTGATCATGCTGGTGTATTTAAATCAGGCTTTTAAAGCAATGGTTGATAAACACAAAGCAGAGGGGATAACAATGACAAAAAACTCAGTGTTTGAAGCAGTACAAGCAGGTGCAGGAAAACGTGTTCGCCCCGTTATGATGACTGCCGCAGCGATTATCGTCGGTTTATTACCCATTTTATATGGTACAGGTACGGGTAGTGAGGTCATGAGCCGCATTGCTGCACCTATGGTAGGCGGTATGGTGAGTGCGGTTATTTTAACCTTACTTGTGCTGCCTGCGCTCTTTTACTTATGGCGCGTTAGCGCCTTGAAGACTAATACCTTGAAGGAAAAGCGCTAATGTCTTGGTATCGAGTAAGTCGAAAATACCATAAATGGTTAATGCTTTTTGTTGGCCTACAATTTGTTATTTGGTCAATATCTGGCGCTTATATGGTGATTTTTGATATAGATTATATTCACGGTGATACTTTGGTTGCCAACCAGCAAGGGGCTTTAAAGGGTGAACAAGTCAATTACTCGATAGCACAGCTCTATCAAGAATACCCGCAAGCGAAGAAGGTTGAACTAACCAGCTTACTCCATGAAGCTGTTTATCGTTTTAGCACAGATAATGCTAATAATCAGGATAAACACTTACTCAGCGCTGATAACGGCAAACTACTTTCCCCCATTAGTAAAAGTTATGCTGTGCAAATAGCGACAAGTCTGTATGCCAATACTAAGGCGAATATTGAACAAGTTAGCTTGATTACTGAAAAACCGCCATTTGAGTTAAGTGCTAGACACCTCCCTGTATGGCGAGTTGATTTTGATGACTTTGCTAGTCCAAGCTTTTTTATCAGTGTGCAAACGGGCGCGTTAGTCACCAAACGCCATACTTATTGGCGGCTATTTGATTGGATGTTTAGCTTTCATGTTATGGATTTTATTGAGGAAGATGCCAGTAACAAGTTGCTGCTCGTGGTTTCGGTATTAGCGCTAATGGCCAGTTTGTTTGGCTTGGTGCTTACTTATTTTCGGGTCTTTAAACAAAGTGGCAATAAAAGAACTAAGCAAACAGCAAAAGCAAAGAGGGTTGGATGAAATTAATTAAATCTTTGCATAAATGGTTGTCAGTGCTTGTGGCGCTACAATTATTAATTTGGCTTGCTAGCGGCTTGTTTTTTAACTTGATGGATCATAGTAAAGCACGTGGTAATGAGTACCGAGTTAAAACAGAGAAAAGGGCAGCAATTGATACAGCACGTTTGCTTGAGCCAAGTGTTTATCTTGTAAAGTACGCGCTTAAGCAAAATTCCCTTGAACAACAAGCACGCCCCGTTTACTCGATAAAACTCATTACATTATTGTCGCAACCTTATTATTTACTTAATCATAGTCGCGGCTTATATCCGCATTTTTATAATGAGCATTTGCTGATTAATGCTTACACAGGTGAGCAACAAAGTATTGATGAGGAAATGGTACTAAACATAGCAAGCAGTAGTTATAATGGTAGTGGCGAGGTGAAATCTACGGTTAAAATTTTGCCGCCTATAGCTGATTTTCCTAAAGAGCAAAATAGTGTTTGGCAAATCAACTTTGCTGATGAGTTAAATACCAGTGCTTATATTGATGTTAGCTCAGGTCGATTAGTGGGACACAGCAATGATGATAAGCGTTTTGCTGATTTTTTCTTTATGCTGCATTTTATGGATTATGGTTTAATGGGGGCTGAAGGTGGCTTTAATAATGGCTTAGTGATCTTCTTTGCATTATTGTTGTTAATTTTTTGTTTAACAGGTGCTATTTGGGTGATTGAACTAATTAATAAAGGACGTTATAAAATCAGATAAGAGAGCTTAGGAAAAATAACATGGTGGGAACTTAATTTTAACTACTCGAATTAAAGTGCCAGAAACAAAAAAGCGAAGAATGAGATTAACTCTTTCTTCGCTTTTTTAGCTTATAAGCTAAACTTAAACAGCTAGAACGTTTTCTGCTTCAGGGCCTTTTTGACCTTGTTTAACAGTGAACGTAACTGCTTGGCCGTCAGCTAGAGTACGGAAACCGTCTCCAGATATTGCGCTGAAGTGAACAAACACGTCAGGACCATTTTCTTGCTCAATAAAACCGAAACCTTTAGTTTCGTTGAAAAATTTAACTTTACCAGTAACTGTATCAGACATTCTTACATTTTCCCGTATTCATAAATAATATTAATGTGGCTTTAATCCAATATGGACTATCGCCGTTTTCACCCGAGTAAATGCCCTCTACCATAAGTAGTACAGGAAGAGGAAGGAAACAAACCATATTCGTAACAAAGCGTATTTGGAACAAACAATCAGTCTGCATTGCCTAAATCCGTTTGTTAAGAATATTCAAATACATAGGTACCTGATAAATCTAAAACAAAAGTTAGTATCAACCTTCATCTGCAACGCAAAAACTCAACGCATGCGCAGCATAACACAGATATTTTTAATATGCTTTATAAAAAATTGAAATAGTTCAATAATTCTTTGGTGGTTATCGTTTCGATGTGAGGCTTCGATCGGCACTATGCTAAATAGCTTTTTTAGCAGGGTAAGATTATCTTACCCTGTCATATTTTCATATTAGCATTTAAAAATCAATGCGTTGCCTGTATGTTACTTGAGTTGCATTGGTATTATATTGATATTTTAATTTTTGCGCTAAGGTGTTCATGGCGTTAGGCTCGCCATGAACTAGGATTAATTGCGGTTTATTATCGAAGTGATCATACCAGTCAAGCAGGCCTTGTTGGTCTGCATGAGCAGAAAATCCACCAATAGTATGTATAGTGGCATTAACTTGTATTGTTTCACCCCATAACTTTATTGTTTTTGCGCCATCAACTAAAACACGGCCTAAAGTACCTAATGCTTGAAAGCCTACGATAACTATATGGGCATTATGACGCCAGATATTATGCTTAAAGTGATGCTTAATGCGCCCACCTGTGCACATACCACTACCTGCTATGATGATAGCACCCGATTGTATTTGGTTTATTTTCATTGAATAGTCAGTTGACTCTGACAGGTGTAACTTGTTCAAATCGAATATGTTATCGCCACTTTTTCTAACCTCAGTAGCTTTATGGTCATAAACCTCACTATGTTGACTGTAAACTTGCGTGGCTTTAATGCCCATAGGGCTATCGAGAAAGATATCCCAATTATCGATATGCCATTGCTCAAAATGACGTTTAAATTCGTATAAAAGCTCTTGGGTTCTACCCACAGTAAAAGCAGGGATAATAATGTTGCCTTTACTGCTGTTAGCTTTGGCAATTATTTCGCCCATTTCTTGCCAAGTGTCTTGCCAGCTGCGGTGTAATCTATCCCCGTAAGTACTCTCCATAATAACAATATCAGCATGCTTTATTTTTTCAGGGTTACGCAAAATAGGTGCTTCGTTATGACCAAGATCACCACTAAACACTAGCTTTTTAGTTTTATCGCCTTCAGATAAAGCTAATTCTATAATAGCTGAGCCAATAATGTGACCAGCATCCCTAAGGGTTAACTTAGCTTGAGGACATACTTCAATTTCTTGGTGGTAATCAATGCCGACAAGATAAGGGAGTGTGTTTTCTGCATCACTAACGGTATACATAGCTGATACTAACTCAAGCCCCTTACGTTGACGTTTTTTGTTTTGCCATTGTGCTTCTTTTTCGTGAATATAGCCTGAATCTTTTAACATGATAGCGCATAATTCCACCGTAGCATGATGGGTGTAAATTGCTCCGCGAAAGCCGGCTTTAATCAATATAGGCAAGCGGCCACTGTGATCAAGGTGGGCATGACTAATAATGACTGCATCTAATTCTGTTACAGAAAAAGGAAATTCATCATTGTTGCGTTGCTCATTCTCGCTTACTCCTTGGAACATGCCACATTCAATCAGTATTTTACTATTGCCAACCTCAATTAAGTAACAAGAACCCGTAACCTCTTGGCAGGCGCCAAAAAACTGAATATTCATTGAATTTCCTTATATTTTTTAATTTAGATAGTTGCTATATCTCGTTGGTTGATAGGGGACTAACTCATATTTTGGTTGTAAAAATGCAACAAGATCAATTAATTCTGTTACTGTCATGACATCATTAAGTTTTGTCATTTTTGATGTGCCTTCAGTGGAAACATCGGCGATTAAATACCGTGAAGCTAGTTTATGAGAAGGATTGATCACCGAGGTCACTAACTCAGCATAAGTAACCGTTAGACGAGTTTTACCGCCCAGAGCGACTGAAATTTCAGCATGTTTGTCAATGCCTTCTTGCTCAACGCCTTCTATGGTATGACAAGATAAGCACCGGTATTTCATAAATACAGTTTTACCTATTTGTGCGTCACCTTTGGGTAAGCTAAATCCTCTAGGGGAATCTGCCCCTTTACTACAGCTAAGCATTGTTATTGAGGCAAGGATAGTTAACATTAATAGTAAAAATTTCATTTTAATTTACTCCAATTTAAAGGTTTTCAGTATTTTTTCTTTTTTGATTCTTTTCTAATAAGCCATTAATTAGCTCCATCGGCAGTGGAAAAATTATAGTCGAATTTTTCTCTCCGGCAATTTCGGTTAAGGTTTGCAAATAGCGCAACATAATGGCATTGGGTTGTTCAGAAAGCTTATGAGCAGCTTCGGTTAGTTTGCCCGAGGCCTCCATTTCGCCAGAGGCATGAATAACTTTTGCACGACGTGTCCTTTCTGCTTCGGCTTGCCTAGCAATAGCGCGGATCATGCTTTCGTTTAAATCAACATGTTTAATTTCAACATTGGAAACTTTTATTCCCCAACCATCGGTTCTATCATCAAGAATAGTTTGAATATCGGTATTTAACATATCTCTATTGGCAAGCATTTCATCGAGTTCATGTTGACCTAATACAGATCTTAGGGTTGTTTGAGCTAGCTGTGAGGTTGCTTGTAAAAAGTCCTCAACATTAATGATGGCTTTTTGTGGGTCTATTACTCTAAAGTAAATCACGGCATTGACCTTGACAGAAACATTGTCACGGCTAATAACATCTTGGCTGGGAACATCCATAACTACTGTGCGTAAATCAACTTTTACCATTTGTTGAATTAACGGAATAACAATAATAAAACCAGGCCCTTTTACTTTATAAAAACGGCCAAGTAAAAAAATAACGCCACGCTCGTATTCTCGTAAAATTCGAAAGGCGCTTAGAAATAAAGCTATTAATAGAAATATTATCGATGTCGAAAATATTTCAGTACTATTAAGTAGGGGATTCATCTGTTTGCTCCTTGTCATTAATTGTTTTGGCTGATGAGGCTAAATTTAGTGTTAGTCCCTTGATAGATTGCACCTTGACTTTTTGGCCTTTTTTCAATGGTTGTGTACATTTTGCTGCCCAGCGCTCACCATTAAGCATAGCGTAGCCATTACCAGTAAAGTCATCATAAACAGTTACCAAAGCATTGATGATTTCCTCTTGACCACTGACTATTTTATTTTTCCTTGCTCGCCAAATAAAACCTAAAGCAAAAACAATAAATAATGTTGAGATAAACGCGATGGCAGCAATTAGTGGTAATGACACTTTGAAGTGGTCTAGCTCGGTATCGAATAAAAATATTGAACCCATAACAAAGGCGGCAACACCGCCTATGCCAAAAACACCAAAACTGGGCACTAAAGATTCAACTATCAGTAGTACAATGCCTAAAATCACTAAACCCGCACCAGCAAAATTTACTGGCAGTAATTGAAAAGCATACAGGGCGATAAGCAGAGAAATACCGCCAGTCACGCCAGCAACACCCATGCCAGGGCTATAAAATTCTAGCAATAAACCGTAAATGCCAATTAACATTAAAATATAGGCAATATTGGGATTGGTAATGGTGGCAAGAAACTGGCTGCGCCAATCAGGTTTTTTTTCAACAAGCTTTACACTATCTAGCTGTAGTTGAGTGATTTGCTGATTTATTAAAACGTCTTTGCCGTTAAGTTGCTTGATAAGTGCTTGTGGTGTTTCAGCGATTATATTAATCACCTTGGCCTTCAATGCCTCTTCGGCGGTTAAGGTGGCGGCATCACTTACGGCTTTTTCTGCCCATTCGGTATTTCTATTGCGTAATTGCGCTAAGGAGCGTATGTAGGCGATGGCGTCATTGAGCACCTTTTTTTCCATGGCTGAAGTATTCGTTTTTTCAGGGGCGTCTTCTGATTGTGGCGCAACGGGGGCACCTATATTTACTGGCGTTGCTGCGCCGAGCGTCGTAGCAGAAGCCATTGCGGCAACGTGGCAGGCATAAAGAATGTAAGTGCCGGCACTGGCTGCGCGTGCACCTTGTGGGTAAACCAAACAAGCTATTGGTACATTTGAACTGAGTATGCTTTTATTAATGTCTCGTAAACTGGCACTTAAACCACCGGGAGTGTCCAAGGTCATTAATATCAGTGGTGTATTCGCTTGTGCGTTAGCCGCAGATATTTCTCTCACTAAATAATCACTTACGGCAGGACCAATGGCGCCTTTAATGCTAAGTAAAGGTACTTGGCTGTCATTAATTTGAGGGAGGATTTTTGGACTCGGCTGTGCATTTACTGCTAACAGCACGCAATTCAGTAATAAAAGCACACTAGCCCAGCGATACATAACAAGCCCTCGTTTATTATTTCCATAGTTGGGTCTATTATCATTAGTGTAGTTGAGTCTGGTTAATGTGCTAAATTTGTTGTCTTTTCGTTATTCTAAATCAAAGAAAATACCTTATTTTGCAGAGATGATTCTTAGTTGGAAATAAATTTAACAGTGCAGTGATAACTGGGTAGTTTAAGGAGACTATATTAATCATTTGACCACTTTTTTTCAGGCGCTCGGTGGACTTGGTATTTTTTTACTGGGTATGATTGTCATGACAGGAGCATTACGCGAACTTGCGGGTAATGCTATTCGTCATGCGCTAAAAAAACTCACTAAAAGCCCGCTGTCAGGTGCATTAACAGGGGCTACTAGCACAGCAATATTACAGTCATCAAGCGCAATAACGGTTGCCGCAGTGGGGTTTGTTGGTGCGGGCTTAATGACCTTTCCACAATCGCTAGGTATTATTTTTGGTGCTAATGCGGGTACTACTATTACCGGTTGGTTAGTGGTTTTACTTGGCTTTAAATTAAAATTAGGCACAGTTATTTTGCCGATTATTTTAATGGGCGCTATTTTAAAGTTATTTGCCAAGGAGCGCATTGCCACCATAGGCTTTGCGCTAGCAGGATTTGGTTTGATTTTTGTCGGCATAGATATGCTACAACAAGGCATGAGTGGTTTAGAGCAAGTTGTTACACCTGAGCAATTTCCGGCGGATACTTGGTTAGGGCGGTTACAGCTGGTGCTTATGGGGGTTGTGATCACCTTAATTACCCAATCATCAAGCGCAGGGGTTGCGGTATCATTAACGGCCTTGTTTGCTGGCGCTATTAATTTTAATCAGGCTGCCGCTTTAGTGATTGGTATGGATGTTGGCACAACAGTAACGGCTGCAATGGCAAGTCTTGGTGGCTCTATTAGCTCCCGCCGTACCGGCGTATCTCATGTTATATATAATGTCTGTACTGCTATAGGTGCACTTTTCTTATTATCACCTTATGGCTTGTTATGGGAGTATTTTGCCCCTGGTGCGCTTATGGCTAATGCTGAGGTTGCACTCGTGGGTTTTCATACCTGTTTTAACTTATTAGGTATGATTATTGTGTTACCTTTTACCACCAAATTTGCTCACTTAATTGAAAAAATAATTAAAAGTGAGCCATTAACTTATACTGAAAACTTAGATAAAGCTTTGTTACGCGAGCCGAGTGTCGCCCTGACTGCGATACTCACTGTGGTAACGAATGAAAGTAGTACACTATTAAAGCATGTTAATGCCATATTGACTCAAGATGGTGAGCATAAGCGAATAAACTTGCTTGAAATGCAGACGGCATTGGATGAAACTCACGCTTACGTTGATCTCATCCATTTAGATAAAGCCGATAATCCCCAATGGCAGCAACTTGTCGAAGCCATTCATATTTTGGATCACTTACAACGCTTGCATGAACGCTGTGATGAAGAAGAGTACCGTGCTTTTGCGGCAAAACAAAATGAAGATCTCAGTTTAATTGTCTGCCAATTCACTAGGGTTGTGGAGCAAATATTTACCAGTATAGATAAGCAAAAGTGGCGGGAGAATTCTCAGTTGGCCAGTACTGCTAACAAAACCTTATTGGCACAATTGGCACCCGTTAGAGATGAAGTGATGAGTAATATCGCTGTAGGGGATATTACTGTACCGCAGGCAACTAAAAGAGCCGAGGCAATCAGATGGCTTAAACGAGTAAGTTATCACGTTAGTCGCATAACTCACCATTTAGAAGTATTTCATCGTGCCAATAAAGCTTAATTTCAAGGCAATCAAATTGTTTTTTTATCTGCTCTATAACTGCCAATTGATTTAGATCATTAAAAAAACCAGTAGTAATTTGTACAAATACTATACTTTAGCTTACGCCATACTAGTTAGGATTGGGTGGTATTGCTACTTATGAACAAAACGGACAATAAAAAAATAATAAATAAAGCCATTGATAACAACCAAACGGTTAACTTAGTTAATTATCAACAGTGCTATGAGGACTTTAATTGGTCAACAAGTAAGCAAAATTTAAACATTGCTTATCAAGCTGTTGATCGTCATTTAAACACTCCAAATGAAGATAAAATCGCCTTGCGCTGGCTTGGTAAGCAAGATCAATGTATTGATTTAACTTATTCGGAGTTAGCACAGCAAACTAGCCGATTTGCCAGTGTGTTGAATACCCTAGGCTTTGAGCAGGGAAGTCGGGTGTTCAGCTTAGCGGGTCGTTTACCTTTATTATACATTGCCGCCTTAGGGTCCTTAAAGGCAGGTTGTGTGTTCACACCTTTATTTTCCGCCTTTGGCCCTGAGCCAATTCGTTCTCGCATGGAAATTGGTGAGGCAAATGTACTTATTACCACCATGAGTTTGTATCGTAAAAAAGTGGCAAAATGGTGGCGAGAATTACCCCACTTAAAAGCTGTTTTACTCATTGATGGCTCAGGCGAGCTTGATAACGGCTGTTATGGACTAACCGAACTCATGGCGCTCGCCGATGCAAACTTCCCTTGTGCGAAAACTCATGCAGAAGATATGGCTTTACTGCACTTTACCAGTGGTACTACCGGAAAACCCAAAGGGGTCGTGCATGTTCATCAAGCCGTAGCTGCGCATGAATCTTCTGCTTACTATGCGCTTGACTTGCATGAAGATGATATTTATTGGTGTACCGCCGATCCCGGTTGGGTAACGGGCACCTCGTACGGCATTATTGCGCCCTTGTGCCTTGGCGCAACCATGATTGTTGATGAGGCAGAGTTTGAAGTAGAGCGCTGGTATCAGATACTTGAGCAGCAGCAAGTTACTGTTTGGTATAGCGCACCTACGGCTATTCGACTGCTAATGAAAGCAGGTAGTGAAATACCAGCACAATATGATTTATCAACACTGCGCTTTATCGCCAGTGTTGGCGAACCGCTTAACCCCGAAGCGGTAGTATGGAGTGAGCAAGTACTGGGTTTACCTTTTCATGATAATTGGTGGCAAACTGAAACAGGCGCAATAATGATTGCCAATTATGCCAGCATGCCGATTAAGCCGGGGTCTATGGGGATGCCGTTACCTGGCATTGAAGCGGGCATTGTAAAGCGAGATAAAAAAGCAGGTAAGCAATCAACAATAAAAGTGCTTAGTAAAGCCAACCAAATTGGTGAATTAGCATTAAAGCAAGGCTGGCCATCGATGTTTCGTGGTTACTTACATCAAGAAGAAAAATATCAACACTGTTTTGAACAGGGCTGGTATTTTAGTGGTGATTTAGCTTATCGGGATGAGCAAGGTTATTACTGGTTTGTTGGCCGCGCTGATGACTTAATCAAATCATCGGGCCATTTGATTGGTCCCTTTGAGGTTGAAAGTGCCTTGATGGAACATGACGATGTGATTGAAGTTGGGGTTATTGGTATTCCTGATGATATTGCCGGAGAGCTTGTTAAAGCCTACGTTACGTTAAAGTCAGGCGTAATCCCAAGTGAGCAATTGCAAAAACAGCTTAAAGGCTTTGCCCGTAAAAAATTAGGCGCCGCTGTTGCTCCCAAAGAAATAGTATTTCGACAAAACTTACCTAAAACCCGTAGTGGGAAAATAATGCGCCGTTTACTTAAAGCACGGGAGCTTGGTTTACCCGAAGGCGATATATCAACCTTAGAGAGTGATGAGCAATGAAGCATAAATTACATCTTGATAGAACACATCTACTTGAGCAGCTTAAACAAATGCTGCGCATTCGCCGTTTTGAAGAGAAATGTGCTGAGCTATATGCCCAAGAAAAAATACGTGGATTTTTACATTTATACATAGGTGAAGAAGCCATTGCCGTTGGTGTAATGTCAGCGCTCAACGCTAAAGACAATATAGTCGCTACCTATCGGGAGCATGGTCACGCCTTAGCGCGTGGTTTATCAATGAAGAGTATCTTAGCCGAAATGTATGGTCGAACTAATGGTTGTAGTCGGGGGCGCGGTGGCTCTATGCACCTGTTTGATGAAAGCCATCATTTTTACGGTGGTAATGCCATTGTCGGGGGCGGACTGCCTTTAGCTGCAGGTTTGGCGATGGCAAATAAAAGCCAAGCGCAACAAGCAATCACAGTATGTTTTTTTGGTGAAGGTGCTGTTGCTGAAGGCGAATTTCATGAGGCAATGAATCTGGCAGTGCTATGGCAACTTCCTGTGTTATTTATTTGTGAAAATAACCGTTACGCCATGGGTACTGCACTTGCTCTATCTGAGTCTGAAACCAATATAGCTAAAAAAGCTCGCAGTTATGGCATGGCATCATCGCAGGTTGATGGCATGAATGTTGTCGATGTTGATGCAGCAAGTCGCATGGCTGTTGAGCAAATTAGGCAAACCAATCAACCATATTTTTTAGAGTGTCAAACTTATCGTTTTCGTGGTCACTCAAGCTTTGACGGGCAATTATATCGAGATAAAGATGAAGTGAAATTATGGCAAGAAAAAGGCCCAGTAATTCGTTTAATTCATTGGCTAAAAGAAAATAACCAGTTTGAAGATGAAGAGCTTAATGTAATAGAAGCTGAAATCAAAAATGAAATAGAGGTCGCGATAACGTTTGCTGAACAAGGACAATGGGAGTCAGTCAGTGATTTATGTAAAGATGTTTATAGTCCAGCCATTGCCACTTCTCACACTGATAAAGAAAGCCAAGATAAGCAAGAGTTAACTTATCGTGAAGCACTACGAGCTGGTATAGAGCAATCCCTTGTTGATGATGAGCGCGTATTTTTGATGGGAGAAGACGTTGGTCATTATGGTGGCTGTTACGGTGTCAGTAAGGGATTGTTTGAGCGTTATGGTGAGCAAAAAATCATTGATACGCCTTTATGCGAGTCGGGTTTTGTTGGCGTGGGTGTTGGCGCGGCACTGGGTGGTATGCGCCCCATTATTGAGGTGATGACGGTTAACTTTAGTTTGTTGGCGATGGATCAAATAGTCAATAGTGCGGCAACGCTGAGGCACATGTCTGGTGGACAGGTGAATGTACCCTTAGTGATCCGTATGGCTTGTGGTGCAGGTTTGCAACTTGCCGCGCAGCACTCTCATAGTTGGGAAAATTTTTATGCCCATATTCCCGGTTTAAAAGTGCTAAGTCCGGCTACACATAATGATGCAAGGCATATGCTAATTCAGGCACTAGCGGATCCTGATCCGGTGATTATTTTTGAGCACGTGATGTTATTAAATACCAGTGGCGAGGTTTTAGAGCACAGTGACGTGAGTATGGAGCAAGCCTTGGTTCGACAACTAGGAAGTGATGTTAGTTTGATTACTTATGGTGGCAGTTTAGGCAAAGCATTGGCTGCGGCAGAGCAGCTTAAAGCGTTAAATATTAGCGCCGAAGTGGTTGATTTACGCTGTTTGCGACCGTTAGACACTAAAACACTTATTGCCAGTGTTACTAAAACCCATAGAGCTATTATTATTGATGAAGCTTGGTTTACTGGCAGCTTAGCCGGGGAGGTTAGCGCCATTATTATGGAGCAAGCTTTTTGGCATCTAGATGCACCCGTTAAGCGCATTTGTACCGCAGAAGTGCCTATTCCTTACCCGAGTCACCTTGAACAAGCGGCATTGCCGCAAGTTGAGCAAATTGTTATTGCTGCTCAACATATTTTGGCAGCACGCTAATGACTTTTACGCCAACTAATAAAAGTAAAGACAGTGCGACAGCGTTTGAGGATATCACCATGCCATCACTGGGCGCTGATATGACTAAAGGCACGTTAACACAGTGGCTAGTTAAAGAAGGTGAACAGGTTAACAGTGGTGACATTATTGCGGTATTGGAAACCCAAAAAGGCGCGATAGACATGGAGGTATATTCGGCGGGCACAATTGCGGAAATTCTAGTTCAACCTGTTATTGAAGTGCCAGTAGGTACAGTGTTAGCGCGTTTGGCTTTAGCAGAGCCATCGCAAAAAACGTCAAGGAAAAAAGTGCCTAAAGCAACGGCAACGCCTGTGGCCGTTGCAAGTGAAGAATTAGCTGAAATTGATGATGCTACTGCTGTTAGTGAAGCAGTTATAGTAGCTAATGCAAAAATGACAGATATAAAAGCATCTCCTATTGTGCGTCGTTTAGTTAACGAGCAACAAATAGACTTAACAGGCATTCAAGGCAGCGGTCCTCAAGGGGCTATTTTGTTAAATGATCTAACCGCTTTACTAACAACAAAAACAGCAACAAAAGCAAAAAGTGAAAACCACAAGGTAGTTGATAACGTAGAAGAAAATATGCGTAGTGCTATCGCTGTTGCCATGGCTAAATCAAAACAAGAAATTCCACATTTTTATTTAAGTTTAGAACTTGATATCACTAGCGCACAGCAGTGGCTAGAGCAACAAAATAAAACAACGCCACCAGAGCAGTATGTGTTATTACTAGCATTACTGTTAAAAGCCACGTCGAAGGCTTTAGTTAAATATCCCAAGCTTAATGGCTTTTATCAAGGTAATGCTTTTGAACAAGCGAGCGCTATTCATATAGGTAATGTGATCAGTTTACGCCAAGGTGGATTGGTGGTGCCAGCAATACATAATGTTGATCAGTTATCGGTGAGCGAGATTATGCAAGGCTTGCGAGATATTACTGCGCGCAGTCGAAATGGACACTTGCGCAGCTCAGAATTAACCGATGCCACCATTACGGTCACCAATATGGGCGAGCGCGGTGCCGACAGTGTTTTTGGCATTATTTATCCGCCTCAGGTTGCCATTTTGGGGTTTGGAAAAATCAGAGCGCAACTACAATTAGTCAATAATGAAGTTAGGGAAAGAGAAGTACTAACCGCTTCCTTAAGTGCCGATCACCGAGTGATTGATGGCATGTTAGCAGCTAAATTTATCAACTACTTGGCCAAACAATTACAAAAACCGGAACGTCTATGAACAATGCCTATACTCAACAAAACATGCAACAAATTATTCTAGCAGCGATCCAAGAAGTCGCCCCTGAAATTGAACAAGACGATATTGATATGGATGAAGATATTCGAGAAGAATGTGATTTAGATTCCATGGATTTTCTCAATTATTTAATCGCTTTAAAAAAATCAACGGCTGTCAGTATCCCTGAGAGTGATTACAGCCAAGTGAATACTTGTAATAAAATGCTTAGTTATTTATCTGAAAAACTGGCGTAAAAAAACAAACCCAAAAAGGAAGATTATCATGGTCGATAAAGTCGCTGATAACACTACTAGTCCGTATATCTATTGGTTTGAGCAATTATCCATTGCCGATGTTGCTAAAGTAGGTGGTAAAAATGCCAGTCTAGGCGAAATGATCACGGCTATGTCGAAAGATGACATTGCCGTACCCACAGGCTTTGCTACCAGCGCCCAACTATTTCGTGATTTTCTAACTCAAAATAAACTTGATGAGCCTATCAGGCAACATTTGCAAGCTTATTTTACTGGCGATAATAGCTTATCGATGACTGGAAGTGCGATTAGGCAATTGATCAACCAAGGAGAGTTTACACTAGCGCAGCAAGCAGAAATTATCAGCGCTTATCAACAACTTTCAAAGCAGCTTGCAAAAGATAATATCAGCGTCGCAGTAAGAAGCTCCGCCACTGCTGAAGATTTGCCTGAAGCGAGTTTTGCCGGTCAACAAGAAAGTTATTTAAATGTTATCGGCGAAGACAATTTACTCGAAGCTTGTCGTCAATGCTTTGCTTCACTTTATACCGACAGAGCAATCGTTTATCGGCAAGAGCAGGGCTTTGAACATCAACAAGTGGCACTTTCCGTTGGCATACAACAAATGCTTAACTCTCATTGTTCAGGGGTGATGTTTTCTCTTGATACTGAAACAGGCTTTCCTGATGTGGTCGTTATTAATGGTGCATGGGGGTTGGGTGAAACTATTGTTAAGGGCACAGTAACACCCGATAGTTTTATGGTGTATAAACCGTTACTTGACCAAGAGTACTTGCTGCCTATAATTGAAAAACAACGCGGTAGTAAGTTAGAAAAAATGCTGTTCTCTTCATCTTCAAAGCAGCCAACTACCACCCTTGATACCACCGCAGATGAAAGAATGGCATTCGTGCTGAGTGATGATGAAGTTTTAACTCTTGCTCGGTGGGCGATAAAAATTGAGCAGCACTATGGCTGTGCTATGGATATGGAGTGGGCGAAAGACAGTAACACTCAGCAACTTTATATTGTTCAAGCGAGACCTGAAACGGTGGAATCGCAAAAGCAGAGCTCAGTTTTAGTTAATTATCAGCTAAAAGAAAAATCTTCCGTACTGGTACAAGGGGCAAGTGTTGGTAGCGCTATTGCTAGCGGTGAGGTGTATAAAATAGATAGCCCTGAAGATATCGAACAATTCCCTGATGGCGCGGTGCTAGTAACACAAAGAACCGATCCTGACTGGGTGCCAATCATGAAAAAAGCTGCGGGGATTATCACAGATAGTGGCGGGCCAACCAGTCATGCGGCTATTGTGAGTCGTGAGTTAAAAGTAGTGGCTATTGTCGGTTGTGAAAATGCCACACAGCTATTACATAATGAGCAAGCGGTAACATTAAGTTGTGCAGAAGGCGCGATAGGTAAGGTTTACCAAGGAAAATTAGCCTTTGAGGAGAAGGCCGTTAACTTAGCGGATATACCAAAAACGAAAACAGATATTATGATCAATGCCGCCATGCCTGATGGCATTTTTCGTTGGTGGTCATTACCCGTTGCTGGCATAGGCTTAACGCGCATTGAGTTTATTATTTCCAGCCAAATTTGTTTGCACCCTATGGCCTTGCTGCAACCTGAAAAAGTAACCGATGAAAGCATAAGCGCTAAAATAGCTGAATTAACCCAAGGCTATCAAAATCCAGCCGATTATTTTGTTGATAAGCTCGCTTTAGGTGTTGGTAAAATAGCTGCTTCGCAATATCCAAAACCCGTAATAGTGCGTATGTCTGATTTTAAATCCAATGAATATCGAGGCTTGTTGGCAGGGGAGTTTTTTGAGCTTGAAGAAGAAAACCCCATGCTAGGGTTACGTGGCGCTTCACGTTATTATCACCCCCTTTATCGTGAGGCATTTAAACTTGAATGCCAAGCCATTATTAAGGCTCGCCAAGAGATGGGCTTTGATAATATTATTGTCATGATCCCGTTTTGCCGCACGCCCAGTGAGGCTGATAAAGTGCTCGCGGTGATGGCTGAAGCAGGGTTAGCCCGTGGCGTAAATGGTTTGCAGGTTTACGTTATGTGTGAGATCCCATCAAACATTATTTTAGCCGATCAATTTGCTCAGCGTTTCGATGGCTTTTCCATTGGTAGTAATGATTTAACCCAATTAGTACTGGGCATAGACAGAGATTCTGTGGAATTAAAACCCTTATTTGATGCTAGAGATGAGGCGGTGAAAAGCATGATAGCGCAAGTGATCAAAGTGGCTCATCAGAATCATTGTAAAGTGGGTATTTGTGGCCAAGCCCCCTCAGATCATCCTGAATTCGCCGAGTTTTTAGTTGAGTCTGGTATTGACTCTATTTCCTTAAATCCAGATTCTGTGGCAAAAGCGAGTGTGCATATTGCTAAGGCTGAGAAGTGATTGTTTTCTGTAATTCCTGCCAACTAAAAGTAGGGCCATTTTTACACACATATTGCTCGTTCATATAACAATGACCGCATAGACCAACGGCGCAGTGCATTCGCCTTTCAATGGCGAGAAAAATGTTATCACTGGTAATGCCATTTTTAACTAGCTGCTTTGCCGCGCTATGCATCATTATTTCGGGGCCACACAGCAATGCCGTTGTTGCTGGCTTGGTAAAATTAGCAAGTGCGGTGTTTAACACATCAACTGGCGTGCCTTGGCTTTCGTTTTTGGCTAAGGTGTATTGCTCATCAAGGTTATCTAAAGTGTGGTAAATTTTAATCTCTTGCTGCCAACGTTCTCGCTCGCGCGTTAACAGTTGTGCCGGTTTACTTTGCGCGCCATAAATCAGTACCAACTGCTGATTGGCAGTTAAATTATCAATTAGCTTATCGATTAAATTAACCAGAGGAGCTAAACCACAGCCACCTGCAATAATGATAATATTTTCATTGCTAATTTTTGTTAACGGCCAGCCACGGCCAAAAGGTCCGCGAGCCCCAAGAATCTCTCCTTTGGGTAGGATAAATAAGGCGCTGGTGAGTTTACCCATTTGACGAATTAAAGCGCGAAATTCACCTTGCTCATTAGGTGGCTGAGTAAAAGTAAAGGCGGCCTCGCCAACACTTGGCACATTAAGCATAAAAAACTGTCCCGGTTGTGCATCTTGCCAATTGTGTTTAGTGGCGCTGTTTTTGATATTTTCTTCATTGCTTTTATTGAAATTTAGTAGCCGAAATTGATAATGGCGAGCTTGCTCACCATTATCAATATAATCTACTAATTCGATAGTATCTGGAATATGATTAAGCATGGTCATTAATCCTTTTCATTATGCTATGTACACCAATAACGCCGGGGCAAGTTTGTTCACAGCGGCCACAGCCAACACAGCCATGGCGGTTAAATTCAGTAAAAAATTCACTGCCAAACTTATGTTGCCAAAACCGCTGTACGCGTTTGCCGGCATCGCTTGACGGATTATGAAAACTGGCTTCACGTTGAAAACCTTCGTACAAGCAAGAATCCCAAAAGCGCTGCTGTTGTATTACTTTATTCTGCTCTGATCCTACGGTAATACTGCCCGTGCCATAACAGGAGCAAGTAGGGCATAAGGTGGTGCAACCTGAGCAGCCAAGGCATTGCACTGCCAGTTGCTGCCAGAATGAATCACTAATTTTGCCACTATTAAGCTTATCTATTGCCTTAGTGATATAACTGTGGTCGGCAAAGTCTTGTTCACATTGATGTAAGGTGAGATCTCGTTGCGTTAATAAATGCCAGTGACTGGTGCTTAGTGTTAGCCCTTTGAGTGCTGCTGCGCCTTTATCATTGGTGGTGATCACTAACCACTGCTTGTTTTCTAGCGGGTGTAAAATAATATCAGCACTATTCTCTCTCACCCCCGGACCCGCATCTACTGTTGAACAAAAACCTTGCTGACATGGCTGTATGCAATCAAGCCCGACTAATAAGCATTGCTGACGTCTGGCTTGATAATAGGGGTCGTCTTTAAAAAACTGATCCTGATAACTAATGGCAGTAAGGTCGCAACTCAATAGCCCAAATAAAACGAAGGGCTTTGGTGTTGGCAGCGTTTCTTGAAAATACTCACCATTAAAAATTAGCAAGTTTTCATGCTCGGCAAAGAAAAAACTTTTAGCTGAGCTTTGCGGGAGTGTTGTAAGCAGTGGCTCATTACTTTCTTTAGCTTGTTGCTGCCAAGAGTATTGCTCATTGTCATCTTTAATCACTTGGTAAAGTTGATATTGAGCCTGTAAATGTTGCTGTAGCAGGCTTAAATCATCAAGTTGATAAATTTCCATATTATTGCCCCTCCTGTAATTGCTGAAGTTCTTGTATCGTTTTTGGCGTTTTCCCTGAGGCTAATGCAGTAACAGCAACGGCGCAGGCTTTCAGCTCGGGCATTTTAGTGACAGGATCTTGCGCGGTATTGGTGAGTTGATTCGAGGGTGCTTCTTTAAAGTGGTAAGGCATGGCAACTAAACCAACGGGCACGTCTTCACTGATCATGGCGCGGGTTTCAACATAGCCGCGGCGAGATTTAATACTAACAGGCGCTTGATGGTTAATATTCAGTGCTTTAGCATCTACAGGATTAATAAAAAGTACCCCCGGTGGTGTTTCTCGCTCAAGCAGAGGTGAGTTGCGTGTCATTGAGCCGCAACCATAGTGAAAATGCAGACGGTTAGTGGTTAATAATAGCGGGTAGTTATCATCGGCTTCTTCATCAATATTCACTTGATTCACACAAATAAATCGAGCTTTGCCAATGGGAAAGCTTTGTTGATGTAAGATGCTTGTGCCATTGGGAATATCGTTAGTGCATGGCCATTGCAAGCCAGAATTCTCACTGATTTTTTGATACGTCATCGCTTGGTAAGCAGGCGTTAGCGCAGCCATTTCATTAAATACCTGCTCACTGTTTTGCCAGTTTAATAGTTGACTGCCCATTTGTTTAGCGAGCGCTTGTAGCCATTGCCAATCACCCTTAGCTTTTCCTAATGGGGGTAAAGCTTGATTAACTTTTTGTACACGTCGCTCGCAATTGGTAAAGGTACCGTCTTTTTCGGCAAAGGAGGCGGCGGGTAAAATGATATCGGCTAATTTAGCGGTTTCTGTCATGGTCAGCTCAGCCACCACCAATAAGTCTAAATTTTTCAAAGACGATTGCACATGGTTTTGATCCGGGTCGGTTACCACGGGATCTTCACCAAAAAGCAGTAAGGCGCGAAAATCCCCTGATTGCGCGGCTTTAGTCATGCCAAGAGAGGTTAAGCCCGGCTGTTGTGCTACTTGTGCTCCCCAAGCTTTGCTAAATTTTTCTTGGCTAGCTGATTCTGCCACTGCTTGATAGCCGGGGTAAACATTAGGTAAGCAGCCCATATCACATGCCCCCTGCACGTTGTTTTGTCCTCGCAGCGGGTTAACCCCTGTGCCTGCTTTACCTATATGACCGCAGCTTAAGGCTAAATTAGCAAGCGAGATAACATTGTTGGTACCACTAACATATTGGGTAATGCCCATGCCGTAAAAAATCATCGCACGTTTTGATTGGCTATAAGCCCTTGCCGTGGTTCGAATTAATTCAGCACTGACGCCGGTGATACCCTCTACTGATTCAGGTGTGATATCTTTAACATGTTTTGCCAATTGCTCAAAGCCCTCAGTGCGTGAGTTAACAAAGCTTTGATCAAACCATTGCTCTTTAATAATGACATGTAATAGCGCATTGATAAGCGCGATATTACTACCGAGTTTAAGTTGTAAATGCATGGGGGTTAGCTTGGCAAGGCGGATAACTCTGGGGTCAACCACAATCAGCTCAGTGCCTTGGGCATGCGCTTGCATAATATGACCACCTAAAATACTGTGGTTTTCGGTGGGATCAGCGCCAAAAACAAGCATTAAGTCGGTGTCAAAAATATCTTTTGCGCTGTTGGTCATTGCGCCTGAGCCTAAAGATTGCTTTAAGCCAGCGACTGTTGGGCTGTGGCAAATACGAGCACAATGATCAATGTTATTGGTTTTTAATACTCCGCGGGCAAACTTTTGTGCGGCATAATTATCTTCATTACTGGCTCTAGCGCTGCTGATAACCCCCACTGCTTGACTACCTGACTCATCAATAACACCAGTCAACTCATCTGCGATAGTGGTTAATGCTTCTTGCCAACTAATAGGATGGAAATCTTTATTGATGCGCTTTAATGGTTGAGTTAGTCGTTTATCTGAGTTTATGGCGTAAGGGGTACTCCAGCCTTTGTCACAGAGCTTTCCTTGGCTGATGGGATGATTTTGTTGTGGTTCAACACTGAGTAATTGTCCTTGTTCATTTACTTTCAAGCAAATGCCACAACCAACCCCACAAAATGGGCAGAGAGTTTTAACGAGATCCGCACACATGATAGCTCCTTTCACAATCCATTTAAGTTATCAGTATAGCAGTATAAGTTGATTATTTTTTACGCGGTAAATTACTTTTTTGATCTAAATCAGACTATGCTTACCTTATCTAAACTTTACTTTATTCTCAGGAACTTAACATGTCTGAAATATTTGGCTCCGATGCTTTTTCCCCAAAAGAAATAGCCCAGCGAGTAAATAATGTCGGCGTCGCGAAAGTGCATTTGCCGTTTTTATCCTTGTTGATGTTAGGTGTGCTCGCCGGGGCCTTTATTGGTTTGGGTGGGCTATATTTTGTTTTGATAAAATCAGATGCCTCCATTGGTTTTGCCACTAGCCAAGTGGTGGGCGGTTTGGCCTTTTCTCTAGGACTAATTTTAGTGATTGTTGCTGGCGCGGAATTATTTACCGGTAATAACTTATTAGCCATGGCGTGGGCAGAGAGAAAAATATCTATATTCGATTTATTAAGAAATTGGACTATTGTTTGTTTGGCTAACTTTATTGGTGCGGCGGGACTGGCGGTGTTGGTGTTTCTTTCGGGGCATACCGAAATGAACAATGGCGCAATTGCCGAGCAGTACATAAAAATTGCCATAGCAAAAACCACTATGCCATTTTGGAGTGCTTTTTTTAAAGGCGTATTATGTAATGTGTTAGTGTGCATGGCGGTATGGATGGCATTTGCCGGGCGGACTGTTATTGATAAAGCCGTGGCGATTGTTTTTCCTATTTCGGCTTTTGTTGCCGCAGGTTTTGAGCACTGTATTGCTAATATGTATATCATTCCTCTTGCTATGTTAGAAAAGGCTTTTAACACCACTAACATAGTAGCAGAGTCGATTACTTGGGCAGGCTTTTTTAATAATTTATTACCAGTGATTTTCGGTAACTTAATTGGTGGTAGTTTATTAGTCGGTATTGTTTATCATATTATTTACCGTAGAAATGTGGCCAAGCAAGACGGCAAGTAAGCCTTCCTAAAAACTATAAAAAAAATACTGTTATGGATGATTCATGACTACAGCCTATCCTAAAAACTTAACATCAAAACAGGCTGAGCAAGCATTAGTACAACATGGTGCCAATGCTTTACCTGAAAGTAGCTCTGCTAGTTTATTCATTATTTTTGCTCGACAATTTAAAGGCCCTTTTATTTATGTGTTATTGGCGGCGGCAATGCTGTCATTCTTTCTAGACCAAAAAGTTAATGCTTTCTTTATTGTCGTGGTGTTGGTGATTAATGCGGTTATCGGTACCGTGCAAGAGTTTTCCGCTGAGAAAGCGGCGACGGCACTGAAAAAAATGGTGCCTTCTTTTGCCAATGTGGTACGTGACAATCAACCGATAAAAATTACTATCGAGCAGGTGGTTCCTGGTGATTTAGTACAGTTAGTGCCAGGTGATAAGGTGCCCGCGGATCTTGTTTTAGTTAATAATAATGGCTTGCAAATTGATGAGTCTATGCTGACGGGAGAGTCTATTGCCGCCAGTAAATCTATTAAAGTAGCGGTAAATGCTGATGTTGTTGCAGATACTGTGCTCATTGAGCAATCGATCATTGATAAGGCGCAGCAATGCTTTGCTGGTACTGTGGTGATGAGTGGTCGAGGTTGTGGTCATGTGAGCGCTACCGGTACACATACTGAAATAGGGCAAATAGCGTCAGATGTGGAAACGAAGCAAAGTAAGCCACCGTTATTATTACGTATTGAAGATTTCACCCTGCGTATTACTTACGGCATTTTAATTTTAATCTTGTTAATTTTTGTCATCACTTTACTGCGCGGTGATGAGTTAGGAACCGTGTTTTTATTGGGGGTGGCGCTGGCAGTATCCGCTATTCCTGAAGGGTTACCTGCAGCCATTACCGTGGCTTTAGCTATTGGCATGCGCCGGATGGCGAAAGTGCAGGTGATTATTCGTAACCTACTTGCCGTTGAGGCGCTTGGCTCTTGTACTTATATTGCTTCAGATAAAACGGGCACCTTAACGGTTAATGAAATGACCATTGGCCAAATTTGGCTTTGTGAAGGGCAGAGTTTTCAAGTGAGTGGTGAAGGTTTAGATCTTCATGGCGAAATCACTAGTCTTGATGATTCTGTAATTAATAAAGAAAGTCCACTGTCTTTACTGATCCATGCTGGCGTACTGGCGAACGAATCATACTTAGAAAAAACCGCACAAGGTTGGCGCGGTCAAGGAGACATGGTTGATGTGGCCTTTTTAGTGTTGGCATCAAAGCATAATGTAGCCTATAAAGATGTGCGCAGACGTTATAGTGAACTGGCAGAAATACCCTATGAATCAGAAAATGCTTATTGTGCTAGCTTTAATCAATATCAGGGTAAGACCTATATTTTTGTTAAAGGCAGTGTCGAAAAACTGCTGAGTATGTGCACTGAAAATGCATTAGAACCTGTTATTGAGCAACAAGCAGATCAACTTGCCAGCAAAGGTTATCGAGTACTAGGTTTAGCCTGTGCGGTGTTAGATTCGGTACCGGATAAGCTTGAAGATGCGCTGAAAAATTTGAGCTTTATCGGCATGGTGGGCATGATAGATCCATTGCGCCCTGAAGTTAAAGGGGCTGTTGCTCAGTGTAAAATGGCTAGTATTAAGGTTGCCATGGTCACAGGTGATCACCCTAAAACTGCCTTAGCTTTGGCTGAGCAGTCGGGTATTGGAGATAGCAGCATGCAAGCTATTACAGGTGAGCAGTTGGCGCTGGCTTATGAGCAAGGTAGTGATACTTTTAGTCAGTGTGTACACAGTACGCAAGTATTTGCCCGTGTCTCACCTCACCAGAAAAAGCAGATCATTGAACAAATTATGCAAGATGGTGATTTTGTGGCGGTAACAGGTGATGGTGTCAATGATGCTCCAGCTTTAAACCACGCCCATGTTGGTATTGCTATGGGCTTGCGTGGCACTGATGTGGCTCGAGAAAGTGCTGATATTATTCTAACCGACGATCATTTTGCCTCGATTGTTGATGGGATAACCCAAGGGCGAGTGGTATATAACAATATTCGCAAAGTCATCTTTTTACTCATCTCTACCGGCGCGGCAGAAATACTATTGGTCATGTTCTCTTTGCTTTTTGGCACGCCACTACCGTTATTTCCATTGCAGTTACTCTGGCTTAATTTAGTGACAAATGGCATACAAGATGTTGCGTTAGCCTTTGAGCCACCTGAAGGGAATGAGCTTAAGCAAAAAGCTAGACCGCCCAATGAGCCAATATTTAATCGTTTAATGATAGAGCGTATTGTGGTTAATGCTATTGTGATGGGCTGTTTGGCTTTTACTTTATTTAAATGGCAAATAGACAGTGGTGTACCAGAGCAAGAAGCACGTAATATGACCTTATTACTAATGGTGCTATTTGAAAATGTGCATGTACTCAATAGCCGATCTGAGCAGCAATCAATCTTTAAACAATACTTTTTTGGCAATAAATTTTTACTCTTTGGCATGTTAGCCGCACAAGGTATTCATATTATGGCAATGTATACGCCGGGGCTTAGAGAGTTACTTGAGTTGTCACCTGTTTCCTTACAACAGTGGTCAGGTTTATTAGCTGTTGCACTAATGCTTATTGTCGTGGATGAGCTACATAAACATTTATTACATAAAAGAAGGAGCCAATAATTTAGCATTTGTGACTACGCATAATTTTGGGGACTGATCTCATATTGAAGTAGCTTGTTTTAATAGGCTAAAACAAATAAGAGTTTATTGATTTCTTTGTTCTTCAATCATAATACTTGATATTCAGTCAGCAATATTAATGATCACTTTTAGCCCATAAAAGACATTAGCTTTTAGTGAAGTCATGCTTATATTAAGGGCTATTCTAACCAAATTTTACTAAATGACTATGGGGTTGCTTTAAGCTCTTTATTGCCAGTGAATTTTTGTTTGTGCAAATTAAGTAATGTGGTTACTTCAAGACATTTACAATTTAACGATTTGGACGTGCGTTATAGTCGGTTTTGAGATACACGATCAATGTGAGTGTTCACAGTTATTGTTGGCCAGCCAAAAGATAAGGAAAGTAGATTTCAGCCGCATTTTTATGCGGCTATACTTGCAAACGGCTAATTTTTAGCTAGTTCAAAGAGTAGGCGTAATTATCCTAAATAAAATTACCAGCTTCTTTTAAATCAGTGTCATTTTCGGTTTGGCCCGTTATAGTTTGGGTCGTGTGCATCCATAATGGACTTGGCGAGCGCTTTTAGATCTGTCTGATAACCATCATCGTAGTCGTATGTTTCCAGATCGACACCATAAATAGCATCTATCCAGATATACTCAACGAGATCCTTGAGCAGTTGGCCGCCGTGCCCTTTGTAGTCGGTGAATAGAGAGGTATCACTAAGACCTTCTAGGTTAGTTATATCCGGGAGGTTACCCGTTTCAAACATCTTACGTAACTCATTTACCCCGTCGCCATAAGGAATGGTGTAAATGGTGACTCCCGGATAAAGCGCACGTAAATCGTCCACAGCAGGCAGCACCATTGTGTTGTAGAAGAGGTACCACATATCGGCGTAAGCTTCAGCGTCAACGTAGTCGGTGGGATAGTCAATCCATGGAATACCTATGAAGAATTCTGTATCCGAGTTTTGGGCAAGAGCGTAGTCGAACCAGATTTGCCACCCCTCGAGAGATAGTATTGGATTTCCCTCGGAATCTAACTCGCGCTCACCTTCGGGGGTTAGTTCCCAATCACAACAAGTCATGCCAAACACATCCACATCCCCAGAGTCCAGCACTGCTTGTACATTGGCGCGGTGCTCTGCATCCTCCCAAAGCGACAGAGGGGTTCCAGATTCACCACCTGAAAACTCAACATTCTGGCTGTGGCCATCAACGCCGGCTCGCTGGGCGTGATGAGGCATCTGATCCGCAAACGGACGGAAGAAACTGTGACCCATCAGCATCATTTTGTCGCCCACGATTACATTGGGGTTCCCAGCGAAAGGATATGGCGGATTGGTTGCTAAAGTGTCGTTGATGAAATTATTAACCCTGTTATTAACGGGATTTTCTCTATTGGTTTCAACGTGATCGCCGCTGGGAGAGAGATCAAATAAATGAGGGCTGTCGGGCTGATTTTCAATTGCCTCACGCAAGCCATCATACTGCCACCCGCAATTACTCAGGCCCTCAGCTTCAGCCTCGAGAATTGTCGGCAAAATACCATCGCGGTAGCCACCACAACCAGGATCCTTCTCGCCGATGATGTACATGCTCGGTACCTCGACGAAACCGCCTTCGATGACGGCCTCAGGAAAGATGCCTAGGCCAAGGTAGTCAAAACCGATTTTATCCATACCATCGGTGCGAAGGTCGCTCCCCTCGTTCCACACATATCCCTCCTGGCCGACCAAGGCATCAAACATGTCGAATGTCCTGCGGGTGTATTGCCACGAGTCAGCCACGATCGCCGTTAGGTAAGTGCCTTCCTCTGCATAGGCATGCGACATAGCAAACGCGCCAATCGAACCGGCGCTTGTGCCGTGGGCGAAAACATGACTAGTAGGATAATTGGCTACGGTGTAGTCCATGGCAGCCATAGTGCCCTGTAATCCGTTAACCTGCCTCTCTCCACCATTCGGATTCGGATTGTTCGGGTAGGGCGTCCCCCTACCGGAGTAATTGTCGTGATCGCACATGGAGACCAACAACACACGGTATCCTTCCTGTATCCGTCGCGTGAGTGTCGAATCCATCACCTCGCCATTGCGCATTGTATTGTGTAGCAGATGATCGTCTATAAGATCGTCGAATGTTTCTTCATGATTGAAGGTGTCCTGAGTCATAGTCTTTACTGCTTGGTAAATCTGATCCTCGTCGAACCAGCCATAGCCGCCGCCATGCAGATAGGCCCACAGAGGAGCCTCGACACCAGTGTTATCGGCGGGCTCCATAACGACGAATGTATAGTTTCCGGAAAGGCCGCAAGTGTAAGCTTCATTGCGGTAGAAATTAAGTTCGAAGGAACTTCCATTCATATTAAGAGTTCTGGATTCGATAAGTTTGATCTGCTTAATGGTTCGGTTGACAGTTAAAATGGGATCATTGCCATTTAGGGATGCAACAAACTCTGGAAAGTAATGCATTGTATGAGCGTCATTAGTCCAGCCTCCATTATTACTGCGAAAGTCTCTCCACATATCAACATAGCGGCTTATTTTGTCGCCGATGCCTAAGTCGCCGTAACGTGCTAGAACAGGATCGACATTCACTGGGTTATGAATATCATCATCATCAAAATCAGGGCCATAAACTAGGTAAGCGTTGGGACTATTAATGGTGATTTCATCCTCTGGACTCCATGTATCGGTATCTTGCCACGCTGGTTGCGGCAAGGCGTTATACATATAAATCCCTTTAATCGATGGATGATTACTGTGGGCTAATTGCCAGCTAATAATCGAACCACGGGAACGACCACCAATAACAATATGGTTAGAATCTAAATTGTAGGTATCTGCATTCGCAATAACCCAATCAAACACCACCTGCGCATCGGCAACACCTATCTCGGCTTCTTCAGGGCTGCTAATTGTTGGAATCGATTCCCAACTGATAATCGCATAACCTTCGCTGGCGATAGCATTTAATTCATTTTCGCTTACACCATCGGCAGATCCACCATTGCCATGGGCAAACAGGTATATAGGCGATGTCTTAGATTGGTCATAGGCTAAGTGAATATTGAGCCATTGGCGATTGGGGTCGTCGGTGCTATAAGGAATTCGATAATAATCCCATTGCCCCGTATTTGATAGAGGCGTAATTTCAACTTCAACACTAGCAGATACTTGTCCCCCGGTTCCAGAACAAGAAATCTTATAGACCTTTGTAGCTATTTGTACTTCTGTAATAGCTTCGCTACCAGAGATTGTTTTATCTCCACTCCAATTTCCAGAAGTAGAGCAGGTATTTGCATCAGTGGAAGACCAAGTTAAGGTGAATTCTGAATTTATTTCAACACTTTCGGAGGATGCTGACAGTGTAACCGTGGGAGAAGGGGTAACCGGAGCAGGTACAGAGTCGCTATTACTACCCCCACCACATGCTGATAACGCTGTAAGAAATAACAAACTACAAATCAACAGAAATCGATTATTGCACATAAAAACCACCCAACTAAACTACAGATTAAATTGATTGTAGTACAAACTATCAAGAACCAGTCTTATGTAAAAGGGGATTTACAAAACTTTACTCGACTTATTTCTGTCGTTTAATCAGTAGTGCTATTCGTTGATATCTATTTTTTAAAACTAAGGTGTTACTCAGTTTTATCTTTAAACTCACACAAATCTTCAATAATACACGATCCGCATTTGAATTTAGGTACTGTGCAGGCATAACTTCCGTGAGAAATAAGCTAAAGCTAATGTCCATTATCGTATCTTAGGAGACAAAAAACTTCACTCAATCTCATTTTATGATTGGTAATCTCAAACATCATGCGTAGTCACACATTATTTACTGGAAGAAAATCACCCACAGTTTAAGTGGTGGGTGATTTTTATTTTAGAATAAGTACTTTAATGAACATCAATATTTCTTTTCGGCTCCTCAGGTGTTTGATCAAGTTTAGGAACGATAAGCTCTAGTACGCCATTTTCATATTTGGCTGAAATTTCACTGGCATCGACATGTGAACCAAAATTAAACTCTCTAACATAACTACCGTAGTGACGTTCCTGTAACATATAGCCATCAGATTGTTTATCTTCTGTTTTCTCTTGATGTTCAGCGTGGATATTTAATCGCCCGTGACTAAATGAAACTTTTATATCACTTTTATCAAATCCGGGTAAATCAGCCATAAGTAGGTAAAACTGCTCCTTCTCCTCTATATCTACAGCAGGAAGTAGGTTTTTTGTATGCCAAGCATTGCCATGAGTCATTGGCCGAAAGAACCCTTGAAACATATCATTAAAGTTGCCATCAAAAAGAGAGGGCATTGTTGAGGGGGATTTTTTAATGTTCATAACGATCTCCTTATATTTAAAAACTAACTGCATTATAAATATAGTTTGGGGGTACGGTATCGCTAGTAACTTTTTTGACCTAGATCAAAGTTTCTGGTTAAAAAACAAGCAACGGAAATTAACTGGCTGTTGATAAATTTTTGGTTGCTTGGGCGAGTATTTCGATAATACTGAAGCTGTTAGTCTTGTGTAATACACTATCTGAGCTCCAAATATTATTAACGCCAAGGGCATGGAGCCGTTCAATAGCATCATCTACAAAAAAGGCATGGGTTACCATGATTGAAATAGAGTTTGGCTTTTGTGGTAAAAGTTGTTTTACCGTTTGTTCAAGGGTTCTGCCGGTGCTGGCAATATCATCAATAATAACCACATCACGGTTTGATAAATTGATGTCACCGAGTGTGACGGCAACGTCTTTATCACCAAAGCGTTGTTTGTTGGCTATGGTGTAATACCATTGATCTCTTTGGGCAATGGCCTCCACCCACTGCATTGATTCTTCATCAGGGCCTATGATTATCGGCGCTTCAAAATGCTGCCTAATAAAAGCTGACATGGCGGGCGTAGCATGTAAGGCAAGTGCTTGGCTATTAGGAATAGCTTGAGATAAGTTATTAATACGATGTAAGTGTGGATCTATGGTGAGTACGGCATCAAAATAATCACTGAGCAATTTGCCAATAATCTTTTGGCTCACCGCTTCGCCAGCATGAAAAGCAATGTCTTGGCGCATATAACATAAGTAGGGTGTCACCAAAGTAATATGCTCAACCCCTTGCTCGCGTGCAGTTTGCGCCACTAAAATAAGCTCAATTAATTTGTGATCGGGTTGATTGAGAGTTTGGCAAATAATCAGCTTTTTAGGTAAGTTGCTAGGTAAAGTCACTTTTGTTTCACCATCTGGAAATTGGTGGCTATCCACTTGCTTAAACGGCATAGCTAAACATTGCGCTAGCTGTTGAGCGGGAGCTAAATAATCGTTAAAGCCAAGTACTAGCGTCATATTTTACCTATTTAAGTTAAACTGAAAATTTTTTAAGCATATTTATAGTAGATAACTATCGCCACAGCTGGGTGATAATTTATCTATGCTGTATGCCTTATTGTTGGTGGAAAATTGTGTAGCAAACTCAAAGTCACTCTGAAAGCAGGCATAAATTTTATATAACACTTCACCTTTTTTGACCTTATCGCCGACTTTTTTATAGAGATAAATGCCAGCAGATTTTTCTATAGGTGCGCCTGCTAGGCTGGCAATGGATGCTATTTTAAAATTATCTATGGCGTGCACATAGCCAGAGTTTTCCGCTTTCACTTCATAAACTAGAGGGGCATCATATTGTTTTTCTGCCTGAGCGCCTTGTGCGTTAATGATGGCTTGCATTTTTTCATAGGCACGACCAGACTCTAGAATATCGCGGGCAATCACATAGCCTTGACCGCCTCTGACATCAGGATCAAATTCTAATATTCTACCAGCTAGTCTCAGTGATTTTTCTCTTAAGTCTCTGGGAGCATCAGATTGATTTGTTAATACTTTTTCTACATCTCTTGCCTCTAAAACAGGGCCTATACCATTGCCTATAGGCTGTGAGCCATCGGTTAGGATCACTTCTAGGTGTAGACCAAGTTGGTCGCCAATATACTCAAAAATTTTTCGAAGCTTTAACGCATCTTGATTAGAGTGAATTTTAGCAGAAGCGCCTACCGGAATATCAATGAGTAAGTGCGTGGAGCCAGCGGCCATTTTTTTAGATAAGATTGAAGCGACTAATTGACCCGTTGAATCCATTGATAGTGGTCGCTCAACGGAAATTAAAATGTCATCAACAGGGGCCAATTTAGCGGTTCCCCCCCAAGATAACATCCCCCGATGCTGTTGAACTACTTGCTGCATTTTTTCGATAGAAATTTCAACTTTCGCCAATACTTCCATGGTATCAGCTGTGCCAGCAGGGGAGGTGATAGCACGACTGGACGTTTTAGGAAACAACATGCCATGGGCGGCAACAATGGGGACAACTATCATGGTGGTGCGATTGCCCGGTATACCACCAATGCAATGTTTGTCGACAACAATCGATTCGCCCCAATTAAGAGTTTCACCTGAGCTAACCATGGCTTCGGTTAAAAACAGTATCTCTTCGCGCTCTAAGCCTGAGTGGCTACAAGCAACTAAAAATGCGGCTATTTCCATTTTCGAATAGCGATTTTCGAGAATATCATGACAAATTAAATTAAATTCATTTTTAGTTAACGGTTCACCAGCAATTTTCCGATGTACTGCTTTAAGTGATACCGGTGGTTTGGCGGGGGCAATCCTAACCTTCACACCTTCTTTTTCTGATAATTGTTCAAACGCTTGTTTACTTAAACCTAACTCATCTACCTGAATAATGGAGTCATCTTCTATAATATTTAATACTGCTAATACTGGGTTGCTATCACCATTAATGTATATTTCTATTTTCATCAATGCTTGAAAACCAACGGTGCGATAAAGAGGACAGTCGCGATGCAGATAAGCAACATTTTCTTTAAAGGTGTCAATGGCAACCGATTTTAGTTTAAGCATAATTTAGTGCTCTCCTCAGGCTTAGGCAATGTATCAATATTACTCAGCACGTAGTGCTAGTACAGGTTTTAGTTTAGCGGCTTTGCTGGCTGGCCGCCAACCCGCTAACATGCCAATAATCATAGAAATAATCAGTGCTAATATCAGCACCAAGGCATCGAAAACTATCGGTATGGTTGGCATAAATAGTTTGGCAATAAATAATAAACTCATGGCGATGATATAACCAATAATGCCACTAATTAATGCTAAAACAATAGCTTCGCCAATAAAAAAATAACGAATCTGTGTCGATGAAAAACCTAATGCTCGCAGTAAACCTATTTCCTGGGTACGTTCAGTAACCGTAATCGTTAAAATGGTGATAATACCCACCGCGCCAACAAGTAGGGAAATCAGTCCTAACCCCGCAGCGGCATATTTCACAAAACGCAATATTTTATCTAAGGTTTGCAACATATCATCTTGGCTGATCATGGTAAAATCTTCACTGTTATGACGGGCAATTAGATGCGCTTTCACTTGTTCACTAAACGCTGAGGTAGCAATATTATCGTCAAAGAAAATATCTACTTCCATGACACTGTTACGATTGAAAATACGTAAGGCCTTTGCGGCAGGAATATAGACCATGTCATCTAAATTCACCCCCATAAATTCACCTTTGGCTTTAAGAACGCCAATGACCCGAAAACTGTGGCTGCCAATATGTACCTTTTCACCAATGGCATTATCATTGGCAAACAACTCTTGCTTTAATGTTGCGCCAAGCACAGCAAAAGCACGGGGTGTTAACATATCATCGGTGGGTAAAAACCGTCCTTGAGCAATGCTTAATTGCCATGCACTTAATGCCGGTGCGGTTAGGCCAGCCACATCGGTATGTCGACCACGTTCAAACCACTTTACTTGCGCTGTTCCCATGACGACAGGCACAACGTGCTTAGCATTAGGTAGACGTTTTAGGCTGATGGTATCTTCAAGGGTAAGTGGGCGTATGGTGTTGAGTAAACCGCCAACGCCAAAGGTTTCTGTTTTTCCCGGTGTTATGGCAACAATATGACTGCCAAACTGAGTAAATTCTTGCAAAATATATTGTCGTAAGCTTTCGCCAATGGCATTGAGCAATATGACCGCAGAAATACCCACTGAAAAACCAAAAATAGTTAATAGCGTTCGCCTTTTTTGGGCATTAACAGCACGATAAATCCACTGTAAATAGTCAGCCACTCTCATTGCTTTCTTCTCATGTTAGCCATCTTATTGCTCTCCACGTAGCGCTAAAATAGGATCAACTGCGGCGGCTTTTTTAGCGGGTAACCAACTAAAGAGTAAGCCAACAACCACAGCGGTTATGCTCGCTGAGGCAGTTGACCACCAAGGAATAGCAATAGGGATATCGGGAAAGTTGATATTGATTAAAAAAATGACACTGTAAGAAAATACTATGCCGATCAACACACCAAAGATGGTTAATACCAGTGAGCCAATCAAAAATATACGGTGTATTTCACTGGCGCTTGCGCCAAGGGACTTTAATAGGCCAATTTCTTCACGTCGCTGTGAAACTGAAATGTAACTGACGTTCATTATTAAAATGCCAGCAACGAATAAGCTGATGGCGGCAATAGCCCCAATACTTGCGGTAACCGCTAGAATAATTTTATCAAAGGCATTGAGGACAGAGTCTTGGCTAACCACAGTAATATCGGCTTCGCCTTCATGACGTTGTGCAATCGCTTTATTAATTTGCTCGATGGTTTTTGCTTCAGAATCGGCTTGCTTTAACTGTAATAAAATACGAAATAATGCTGGAGAATTAAATAACATTTGTGCTGATTGCACGGGAATAATTGCCATATCGCGTAAATCTAAACCCAAAGATTCACCACGCTGCTCTAATAAACCAATCACTCGGTATCTGTATTCGCCTATACGCAACCATTGACCAACTGCAGATGTTTTTGGAAATAATTTTTGCGCAAGCCCTGCACCTAAAATACAAACAGGAGTTGCTCTTATATGGCTATTTAGCGGTAGCTTTTTACCTTGCTGTAGTTTTAAATTTCGCACCGTGAACATATCATTGGTGGTGCCAAGAATAATAATATCTCGTGCTAGTGATTGGTTACTTACTGTGGCAGTACCCGCAATAATGGGGGCGACGTGACTTATATTACTGATCTGCTTTAATGTTTCGCTATCTTCTATGGTTAAATCGCGTGGTGTGGTGCCATATATTGGCGGCGCTGAGCCGGTAGTTTCTTTTTTACCTGGCAGCACAATAAGCATTTTAGCGCCTAGGGCTGAGAACTCTTGCTCAATAAATAATCGTGCACCTTCCCCTATGCTAGTGAGTAATAATACCGATGAAACGCCGATGCTAATGGCAAGTAATAGCATCGCGCTACGTAAACGATGACGGATCAAGGCTTGATAACTAAACAGCCAGTGATCGGCCAAGTTCATGTTAACTCAGCCCTATTTTTGTTAGATATAGTTTGAACAGCTATAGTTTTGTCAGGCATTACTTTAGAGGGGGCTAATGTCTTTGAGTCATTGACTAGTTGTCCATCTAACATACTAAGCTGTCGTTTTGCTCTTTTTCCTAAGGCTTGATCATGGGTTACTACTAATAGCGTTATGCCGTTACTATTATAGCGCTCAAGGATTTGGGTGACTTCATGCCCTGATTTTTGATCTAAATTTCCAGTGGGTTCATCGGCAAGTAAAATAGCGGGTTCGGTGATTAATGCTCTGGCAATGCCAACACGCTGTAGCTGGCCGCCGGATAACTGTCGGGGTAATTGTGTTAGGTGATCTTTTAAACCTAGTTCAGTTAATAGCGCTATTGCTTTTTCGCGACGCACTTTAGGGGCGGTGCCAGATAACATTAATGGCACTTCGACATTTTCTAACGCGGTTAATCTTGGGATCAAATGAAATGATTGAAAAACAAAACCTATATGTTGTCGCCTAAGGTTTGCCCGTAACTCTTCTGTTAATAATTCGGTATTACTGTCAAACAGTTGATACTGACCATTATCAGGTCTGTCGAGTAAACCTATCATATTCAGTAACGTTGACTTTCCTGAGCCAGAAGGGCCCATCAGTGAGATATAATCCCCCTGTTGTATATCAAGTTGGATATCGCACAGCGCATTTAACGGCTGATCACCGACTTGGTAAGTTTTATTAATACCGCTAAGTTTAATTATAGGGGTATCAGTTTTAGGGCGTTTAGTCATCGGCTTTAACTCGTTGGCTTTCAGCCTGCTGATTTTTAGCCCTTAAGCCAGCCTTGATATGAGTAACATTCATGCTATTGGTGATGAGCAGCTCTCCTTTTTTCAGCCCTTTCGTTACTTCAGTAAACTGCCAATTACTTAAGCCTATGGTAATAGCTCTTTTTTCAATAACGCCATTTTCATTGAGTAGGTAAACATAACTATTATCTATAATAGCGTCGCTGGCAATACGTATGTTTTTGCTTGAACTTGCCAAGATAATTTCAACATCAACACTGTAACCGGCAAGTAGTTTTGGGTGCTCATCATTAACAAAGTCTACTTCTATTTCTACCGTTCTGGCTTGTTTGGCATAATCCTGTACAAAAGGCGCTATACGTCTGACTTTTCCTTTAAATACTTGTCCTCGAAAAGCATCTAAGGTGATGTTCACTTCCATACCGATAGCAATTTTTCCGGCATCCACCTCATCAATAGGAGCCGTAATGTAATGACAGTTACTGGTGATTAAATCTATCGCCGGAGGTGTTGGTACGCCCGGTGGTGATGGCGTAGTAAACTCACCTATCTCTCCCGAGATATGAGCAACTGTGCCTGCAAATGGGGCGATAAGATAGGTTTTCTCCAGCGTGGCTTGGGCTTGCTCTGATATTGCTTGTGCTTGTTGCCAATGAGCATTCGCCGCAGTGCAGGCGGCGGCACTGGCTTCAGCTTTTGCTTGGGCTAAATCCACTTGCCCTTGAGAAGTAAGGTTTTTGCCAATTAAATTATCTTGTCGTATTGCCTCTCGATGGTCGGATCCTGCCTGAATACAAAGGCTTTGCTTGGAATATTTGGCAGCACTCACACCGGCGATAGTTGAATTAACATTGGCTTTAAGGTCTTTATTCCATAAGCTGATTAATACCTCTCCACGTTCTACTTGCTGGCCTTCTTGCACGTTTATTGACGCTATTTGTCCACCCATGGCAAGTGCAAGTTTAGAACGTTGACAAGCGGTTATTGTACCTGCCCGAGTATTGACGACCGTCGCTTGCGTTAAACCTGTGTTAACAACTTGTATTTGTACGGATAAAATTTTTGGCTTATTCAAGGTCCAAATAAAGCTAATTACCGCAATGAGGACAATTAATAGCATGATTTTTTTAACCATAACCCTCTCGTTTATTTTTATTTGCCAAAGTCTATAACTAGCATAGTTGAAAAAACAGTTAAGTTTTCATGGAGTAGATCAATGTTAGTGACTTTTTTGTTATTTTATTTTGCTAAAGAAAAATTACTCAACTAGTTTTTATCTTAGAGACTGCTCTTTTAGGATGAAAATAATGAAAGCAATTAAACATATTTTGGTTGTTATGGATCCCATGTGTGAACAACAACCCGCATTAGCACGGGCTATTAGTATAGCAAAACAAACATCAGCTACCGTTGAGCTTTTTTTAGTCGCTTATAATCGGCAATTAGTGAATCACTGGACTTTTGATGCTGAGCAGTTAGCATTATTACAAAAGGAATATCTGGCATCACAGTTAAGGTGGCTTGAAACCTATGTCAATGATGTTGTTGGCCAAGGTTTAACGGTTAATCTTGATGTTCAGTGGCATAAAGATATCGCCACTGCGGTTCTCGACAAAACTGAGCAAGTGAGTGCCGATATGGTGTTTAAATCAACTCATCAGCATCCAAGGCTAAATAGATTATTTTTCACGCCTACGGACTGGCGCTTATTACAGCACTGTCATGTCCCTTTGTTATTAGCAAAACCATTAAAAGAGGCTGATAAATTCACTGCTTACCAGATAATCATGGCAGCCGTTGATCCCGTTAACGCCAATGATAAACCCGCCAATTTAGATAAGGCCATTCTTGATGCCAGTGTTGCATTTACCGCTTTATTTAGTGCAGATATTCATATTACTCACTGTTTTCAACCCGTCGGGTTAGAGCTGTGGCAAGGTATGAGCTCAGTGGGCATGGATCAAAGTATACCCATGGTGGATTTTAATGAATACCAGAAATCCATTGAAAACTATCATCAAAAATCACTGGATGAATTAGTCAAAGATTATGGTTTTGATGATTCATCACTGCATTTAGTGTCAGGAGAAGTTGAGTTTGAGCTTGCTGAGTTAGTACAAAACACTCACGTTGATCTGTTGGTGATGGGTATGGGGGATAACGTGGGCTTTATTGGTAATACTGTTGAGAAAATATTAGACAATGTTCATTGTGATATTTTATCGGTAAAGGCTGAGTAAAGATAACTTGCAAAGGGATTTGAATGGAACTGCATAGTTATTAGCTATGCAGTTCATTATTTACTTCAACTTATAGCGCGGCTATCTGTGCTTTTTGCTCAAGCATTTTAGCCAGTGCTGATTCCGCTTCCGCAAGCTTGGCTTTTTCTTTGTCGATAACCGCGGCAGGCGCTTTACCAACAAAGTTTTCATTACCGAGTTTGCCACGGGTTTTAGCGGCATCTTTTTCTAATTTTTCAATGGCTTTCTCTAAACGTGCTAACTCAGCTTCTTTATCAATTAATCCCGCCATTGGTATCAATAGTGATAAATCACCCACGACAGCAGAAGCAGAGGCAGGGCCTTGCTCGTTATCGCCAAGTACTTCAATGCTTTCAAGTTTTGCTAGTGAACTTAAAAATTGTTCGTTTTGCGTTAAGCGGCGTTGATCGTTTTCATTGACGTTTTTAACTAGCACGGGTAAAGGTTTACTTGGCGCAATATCCATTTCACCACGGATATTACGAATAGCAACGATAAACTGCTTAACCCATTCTAAATCATCAATGGCTTGCTGATCGCAATTGCTTTCATCAAACTGTGGAAATGCTTGCGTCATGATTGAGTTATCAGTTTTAGCACTTTCTACTTTATACACACTAAGTGGCTGTACACGTTGCCAAATAGTTTCGGTAATAAATGGCATTATTGGGTGCATTAAACGTAATAAGCCTTCTAATACATTCACTAGTGTATGGCGTGTACCACGTTGCTGTGCTTCATCACCCTTAAATAATACTGGCTTGGTTAACTCTAGGTACCAATCACAGAACTGATTCCAAGTGAACTCATATAAGGCTTGTGAAGCTAAATCAAAGCGGAAAGTGTCAAAGGCTTCATGGACAGTTTTTACTGTTTGTTCAAACTGACCGATGATCCAACGATCAGCTAATGAAAGTGTCATGTCACCGCCATTAGCACCACAATCAAATTCTTCAGTGTTCATTAATACATAACGGCTAGCATTCCATAACTTGTTGGTAAAGTTACGGTAACCTTCTAGGCGTTTCATGTCCCAACTAATATCACGACCTGTGGTGGCAACTGAAGTGAGGGTAAAGCGAAGTGCATCGGTGCCGTGGGCTTCAATACCATTAGGGAATTCTTTTTTGGTCAGCTTTTCAATTTTCTTGGCAAGCTTAGGTTGCATCATGTTGCCAGTACGTTTTTCTAGTAAATCGTCTAGAGAAATGCCATCAATCATATCGAGAGGATCGATAACATTACCCTTTGATTTACTCATTTTATCGCCATTTTCATCGCGAATAAGACCAGTCATGTAAATCTTTTTAAAAGGAATTTGTGCTTTGCCGTTGTCATCCTTATTAAAGTGCATGGTCATCATGATCATGCGAGCAACCCAGAAGAAAATAATATCAAAACCCGTTACCAATACATCGGTAGGATGGAAGGTTTTTAAATCGTCCGTATCTTTTGGCCAACCTAAGGTTGAGAAAGTCCACAGCGCCGAAGAGAACCAGGTATCAAGCACGTCATCATCTTGCTTAAGTACAGTGTCATCAGCAATGCTGTTATTTACGCGAACCTCGGATTCGGTGCGGCCAACATAGACCTTGCCGCTTTCGTCATACCAAGCAGGAATACGGTGTCCCCACCAAAGTTGACGTGAAATACACCAGTCTTGAATGTCTTTCATCCAAGAGAAGTAAAGGTTTTCATATTGTTTTGGCACAAACTCAATTTGACCATCTTTTACCGCATCTACCGCAGGGCCAGCAAGCTTTTCAACGCGCACATACCATTGATCGGTTAATAATGGCTCGATGATTACCCCTGAGCGGTCGCCATAAGGGGCAACGAGATCATGATCTTTTACTTCAACCAATAAGTCTAATTCATCAAATTTGGCAACAATGGCTTTACGGGCAACAAACCTGTCCATACCCGCGAACTCACTAGGTAGTTCAGTGCTGTAGGCATCGCTAGCCTCGCCCTTGGTGTCATAAACTTCTGCTGTAGCTAAAATAGCCGCATCTTTATCTAAAATATTAATTTGTGGTAAGGCGTGGCGTTTGCCTACTTCATTATCATTAAAATCATGAGCAGGAGTGATTTTTACACAACCTGTGCCTTTTTCCATGTCAGCATGATCATCACCTACAATAGGAATTAAACGATTTACTAACGGCAATAACACGTTTTTGCCAATAAGATCTTTGTAACGTGGATCTTCAGGATTAACCGCAACACCCGTATCACCTAACATGGTTTCTGGACGTGTGGTTGCAACGATTAAATAATCAAGGCCTTCAGCTGTTTTAGCGCCATCAGCAAGTGGATAGCGTAAGTGCCACATATGACCTTTTTTATCTTTATTTTCAACTTCTAAATCAGAAATAGCGGTATGGAATTTTGGATCCCAGTTAACAAGACGTTTACCACGGTAAATTAAGTCATCTTCAAACAGACGAACAAACACTTCTTGCACCGCCTCAGACATACCCTCATCCATGGTGAAGCGCTCGCGTGACCAGTCAATAGAGTTACCTAGACGACGCATCTGTTTCCCGATAGTACCGCCAGACTCTTCTTTCCATTGCCAGATTTTATCGATAAAACCTTCACGACCATAATCATGGCGAGTTTTTTCTTCTTCGGCAGCAATTTTACGCTCAACCACCATCTGTGTGGCAATACCCGCGTGATCACAGCCTGTTTGCCACAAGGTATTTTTACCTTGCATGCGCTGATAACGAATTAAGGTGTCCATGATGGTTTGTTGAAAAGCATGACCCATGTGCAAAGAGCCAGTGACATTGGGGGGGGGAATAGCAATGCTATAACTGTCACCTTTACCCGTAGGGCTAAAGTAACCTTGCTCTTCCCAGCTAGTATATAAAGATTGTTCAATGTCGGTTGGGTTGAATGTTTTTTCCATCATTTTTCCGGTATATATGTAAAGTTTTAATTTGTAGGTCAGTGTTGCCGCGACAACAGTATTAGTGTGTCGACGCTCGTTTTACTCATGCCTATCTACATTATTTTGGCTCTGCCACAGCTTGATTATCTACTTGAAAGCCCCATTGGCGACAGGTTTTAAATCGTTCACGGGCTTGTTGTTTTAACACTTCATTACTCGGTACAAAATCAACAATAAATTGAAATTGATTAGCAAAGTTGGGTACTGTACCGGTTAAATTTATTAATACAGGCCGACGACCTCGCGGTGCTTGATGGCTAATTTCCACCGTAGCACCTTGTTTAGGGCCTTCACCAGCAAGGTTGTGGGGCACAAAACTGTCACTATCAAAAGCCCAAAGCAATTCATCTATTTGTTCAGCGCTTTGCTGGTCTTGGGTGTAAATAAAGACTCGCTGGTTTTGGCGATAAAAAAAGCTTGCTTGCAAACAGGCATGATAAAGCGCCGAACTAGTATTAATAGTGTCGGTGCTGCTTTTTATATCAGTGCTTTCATCTTTAGCCTTGTCATCATTGAGAAGGTAAAACATGACTTGAGTTTGCATTGCTATTTTCTCTTAACCTTAATTTTAAGCTTGAGCTTCGAAACTCGAATTACTCGCCTTGTTCTTGCCCTGCACGGTTTAGCATAAACTGCGTTAACATACTTACAGGACGACCTGTTGAGCCTTTATCTTTACCACCACTGCGCCATGCTGTGCCTGCAACGTCTAAATGTGCCCAATGATATTTTTTAGTAAAGCGTGCTAAGAAACAAGCCGCGGTAATAGTACCTGCGCCTTTACCACCAATATTAGCCATATCAGCAAATGGGCTTTCTATTTGTTCTTGATAGTCATCCCATAAAGGTAAGCGCCATGCTCTATCACCACTTTGATCTGAGGCATTAAGTAGTTCATGGGCAAGTGGGTTATGTGTGCTTAATAAACCTGTAGCATGTTTTCCTAGCGCCACAACACAAGCACCGGTTAAGGTAGCAACGTCAATAACAGCTTCTGGATCGAATCGTTCAACGTACGTTAAGGCATCACACAATACTAATCGACCTTCAGCATCGGTATTTAACACTTCAACTGTTTGTCCTGACATAGTGGTTAGGATATCACCAGGACGATAAGCATTACTGCTTGGCATATTTTCACAGCCCGCTAAAATGCCTATTACTTTAATTGGTAAATCTAACTCAGCTAAGGCATGCATTGCACCTAAAACACCGGCAGCACCACCCATGTCATACTTCATTTCATCCATGCCTGCTCCGGGTTTTAATGAAATACCGCCACTGTCAAAGGTTAGGCCTTTACCCACGAGCACAAGTGGTTTTGAGTCATCATCAATACCGTTATAAGTCATGATACTCATTAACGATTCATTCACTGAACCTCGGCCTACGGCTAGATATGACCCCATACCGAGCTCTTCCATCTCAATTTCACCAACAATAGAAGTTGATACTTTGTCATAATCATTGGCTAATATTTTAGCTTGCTCTGCTAAATAAGCAGGATTACAAATATTTGGTGGCATATTAGCGACGTTTTTACAGGTAGTAATACCTTCAGCAATGGCTAAAGCATGGTTAATAGCACGTTCACCAATAGGTAACTCGCGACGCGTCGGCACGTTAAAAACTATTTTACGTAAAGGCCTGCGCGGCTCTTCTTTACGAGTTTTTAAACTATTAAAGCTATATAAACCATCTTGTGTGGCTTCTACGGCTTGGCGAACTTTCCAATAGGTATCACGACCTTTTACATGTAACTCAGATAAGAAACATACCGCTTCCATCGAGCCTGTTTCATTTAAGGTGTTGATGGTTTTATTGATTATTTGACGATACTGACGCTCATCTAGCTCGCGTTCTTTACCACAACCTACCAATAAAACCCGTTCGCTTAAAATATTAGGTACATGATGTAATAACAACATCTGGCCTGATTTGCCTTCTAAATCGCCTTTACGCAAAAGGTTGCTAATGTAGCCTTCACTAATTTCATCAAGTTGCTCTGCGGTGGCACTGAGACGACGGGGTTCAAACACTCCAACAACAATACAAGCACTTCGTTGTTTTTCTGGGCTACCACTTTTTATACTGAACTCCATGAGCTCTCCTTTTGCATAATAATTTGACTATAACTTGCTAAAACTAGTAAAAAATAGCACTCTTGTCTATTCAACTGATGGCGCTAAGGGCTATAATTATAGCCGCATTAATTAAATTTATTTAATAGTCGACTATATAGTTTAGTTATGAAAACGGCAAGTTTACTAGAAAAACTAGCTGATTGTCAGAAAAAACACAGCTTTTATGGGATCTTTTTGTGATCATATTTCGTTATTTATTAAAAGAAGTGGCTAAAACACAGCTAGCAGTATTTCTAGTGTTAATGACCATTTTTATCAGCCAAAAATTTGTACGTGTTTTAGGAGATGCCTCTGAAGGTAGCATTCCTGGACAAATGGTGATGATTTTTATTGGTCTTAAAGTTCCTGACTTAGCTGGCATGATGTTGCCGTTAAGCTTTTTTTTAGGGGTGTTACTTGCGTATGGCCGCATATACGCTGACAATGAAATGACAGTATTGCACGCTTGTGGCGTCAGCGAATGGTATGTTGTTAGAGTAACTTTAGTCTTAGCTGTTATCACGGCATTATTTACTGGTTTGTTCACCTTATACTTAGCCCCTATGGCTTCAGAGTATCAATATCAAGTAAAAGATGAGTTGGCCGCCGACTCAGGATTAAGTGCATTAGTTGCTGGGCGCTTTCAAAAAACAGGTAATAACAAAGCGGTTATTTTTATTCACGACAAACACCGAGAAGATAATGGTTTTGATAAGGTTTTTGTGGCGCAATTACCCGATGAAAATAACCGTGAAGAAAGCATCATTAATGCCAGTTTAGTTTACGCTAAACAAGGACAAGTTTTTGAAGAAGAAACTGGCTCGCAGCGTCTAGTACTTACCGATGGCACTCGTTACCATAGTGACGCTGAAAATGGTGAGTTTCAATCTGTTGCTTTTGATAAATACTATATTCAAATTCAAGATCAAAAAGTAGAACAAAAGCATAGAAAGTTAAGTGCACTGCCTACGGCTCAGTTATTTTCAGCGCCCGATGCAAAAGTTGCGGCTGAATACGGTGCCACCATTCAATGGCGAATTGCTTTCCCTATTGCGTGTATTATTTTAACTTTTATCGCTGTGCCACTAAGTGTGGTTAATCCTAGGCAGGGTAAATTTGCCAAAATGTTGCCAGCGTTAATGCTCTTTCTTGGTTACTTCCTTTTTTTAACCGCTATGCGCTCAGGTATAGAGAGACAGGCGTTACCAGCAAGCATTGGTTTATGGCCCATTCACTTAAGCGCCTTGTTTTTAGGCATGACCTTATTGATGAAAGAGCGCAGCAGTGGCAGAAAAATTAAAGCTAAACTACCTCGTTTTAAACGTAATAACTCAGATAAAAAAGACCAAACCAGAGGGCAAGCATAATGCGAATTTTAGATGCTTATATTGGTCGTATTATCGCTTCGACTACCTTTTTAACTTTGGCGGTTTTTGTCAGTGTTAGCGGTATTATTAAATTTGTTGAGCAAATGCGTGCCGTTGGCCGGGGTAATTATGATTTATCTCATGCAGCCCTTTATGTGCTTTATGCGGTGCCAAGAGATGTTGAAGTATTTTTCCCTATGTCTGCCCTTATTGGTGGCTTAATTGGCATAGGCATGTTAGCCAGCAATAGTGAGCTAGTAGTGATGCAGGCGGCCGGTTTATCAAGGTTGGATATTATAAAATCAGTGATGAAAACGGCTATTTTATTGGTGATTGTTTCAATGGCTGTGGGTGAGTGGTTAGCACCTACGGGCGAAGCTAGAGCGAGAGAAATTCGTGCTCAGGCAATTTCTGGTGGTAGTTTAATTTCGGCTAAAAACGGTGTTTGGGCAAAAGATGGCGCCTATTTTGTCAATATTGGCGAAGTGTTAGAGCAAGGACAGTTGAAAAAAATTCAAATTTATCGGTTTAATGACCAATTGAAACTGGAGAGTTGGCTCAGTGCCGAAAGTGCAATTTATCAAGATAAAGTTTGGCAGTTAACTAATGTTGTTGATACCCAACTGAGAAAAGAACTCATTACCACCAGCAAGTCAGACACTCAAATTTGGCAGTCATCGCTAACCCCTGAAAAATTAGGGGTGGTAACCGTGACGCCAGAGTCATTATCTATTCGGGGATTAATAGATTACCTAGATTATTTAGAAGCTAATGCGCAAGATCAAAGCCGTTATCTATTAGCTTTCTGGCGAAAAATAATGCAACCCATTACTTTGGCGGTAATGTTATTAGTTGCTTTATCATTTATTTTTGGGCCGCTGCGCTCGGTATCAATGGGAGCACGAATTATGATGGGGGTGGTTACAGGTATTCTATTTTTTGTTTGTAACGAGGTGCTTGGCTCACTCAGCTTGGTTTATCAGTTCCCACCTATAATAGGCGCTATATCGCCGAGCATATTATTTATTAGCGTTGCTTGGTATTTTATGAATAAAAAGGTGACATAACCAAAACAGTTGCGAACAATAAAGGTAGCGAGTTTTTAAGCCATTACACGCAGGTATTATGTCTTCGAAACTCGAAACTCGAAACTCGAAACTCTATAACTTCTATAATCTTCCTTTATTCGCTGCTAATGTTAAAACGACGACTTCAGTATTAGTTAACCTATCTTGTAAACTAAGCTTGTTTTTACGATCAAATAGCACCGTTAAATTACCTAAGCCGAGCAGGGTAGGCAATAAACGTTTCAAGCCGGTAGTTTTACTTATACGTGTACCATCTTGATTCTGTAAGCGTAATCGCCATGCTTTCATCCCTAAAGTTTGGCCGCTTTTTGCCCAGAAGAAAACGAAAAAATAACTGACCCAAGCAATGTTCCACCCGTAAATTAATACGCTATAAATGATTGATGAACGTTGTAAATCAATAGCATGATCAAAACCTTGCATACTAATGACACCAAACCTTATCAGTATGTTAAAAAGTAAAAAAGACACCGCACCCGCTACCATATATACGGCAAAAGCAATTAACACATCATAAACCCAAGAGCCCAAACGGCGACGAAAACCTGCTCGGGGAAATTCATTTGAAGAAGTCATAAAGTATGCTCAGAAAAATTTGTCATAGTCTAACAAAGGCACAGCTAAAGTTTAAGTGAGTAGTGTTTTATAGTGCTAATTAAAATTATGGCGAATCCCTGTTGCTTATCAGATAATCATCAACAATTCGCCAACAAATTTGGGTTAGGGTGTCTTAACTTTATAAAATGACGAGTAAAGTACAGGCACCACGCCAAGCGTTAGTATGGTGCCGATGCCTAATCCAAAGGCAATGGCATTAGCCATGCCATAGAATAATGGATCTTTGCTAATGATGAGCGGTAGCAGTCCCATTACTGTGGTGATTGTTGTCATGGTAATTGGGCGTAACCGTGTTAAACAGGCATCAACAAGCGCTTGATATTGTGTTTTACCACTTTCAATTTCAATTTTGATCCTGTCAATAAGTACAATGGCATTGTTGATGATAATCCCCGCCAAGCTATATAAGCCTAACGTTACCATAAAACCAAAAGGCGCTTGCATGACTAATAGACCGATAACCGCACCAATAAAAGACAACGGCATCGTTAGGGTTATGACAGCAGCTTGTCGAAAAGAGTTAAATTGGGCAACAAGCAGTATTAAAATAAAACCTATGACCATGGGCATACTAGCACTTAATGCTTTTTGAGCGGCTTTAGATTCTTTAATGGCACCGCCATAAACTATCTGATGATTAATAGGTAAGTCGGCAGCTAATGCTTGAATGCTTTTATCAATAACAAGTTGTAGATCTTCAGCAGCCATGTCGTTATTGCGTGCTTCAATGCTAATGGTGCGGAACATGTCTTCATGATGTATTACTGAAAACTGATTCACGGGTGCAAAAGTTGCTACTTGAAATAAGGGTACGGCTTTGCCTGTTTTTTCAGAAAAAATATTAAGGGTGCGTAACCTGTCTAAGTTATGGCGTTCAGCCTCTTGTGCACGAAGTATGACGGGAATAATTTCATCTTCTTCTCTGTATTGGGTTATTTGTGCACCAGAAAAGTAGGTTTGTAATGCATCGGCAATTTCAGTTGATGTTAAGCCCGCCCTTTTCGCGCGGTGTTGATCAATTTTTACATCAATTTTAACAATTAAGTTTTCCCAGTTATTACGTATATTAATGGTGTTAGGCACTTGATGAAGCAAGTCCATAATTTGCTGAGCTTTTTCATAAATGACATTTTTGTCAGGGCCTTTAACCTGAATCTTTATGGTTTTCGCATCAGATGGCCCCAAAAACATTTTCTTCACACGCGCTGAAATATTAGGAAACCTAGCTTCAAGTTGCGTATCAAGCTCTAGTACTCTTTTGGTAACGTCAGTACCTTCAACAACATTAAGTACCACAAAACCTTTGTTTTGAGCAGGATCTTCAGGGTTTAGTGATAAAACAAAGCGCGGACCGTTAAAACCCACATACCCTGAATAGTTTTTAATAAAACCGAACTTTTCTTTGTTGTCTAACCATTTGAAAATCTCTTTCATTTGACGGTTAGTTTCACGTGATGAGCTACCATTAGGTAAATCTATGTAAACTAATATTTGAGTACGGTCTGACTCAGGAAAAAACTGTTTAGCCACAAACTTCATTGAACCAATTGAGCCAATAAACAATACCAGCATTAAACTCATAAAGAGTAATTTATGCTTTAACACCCAATGTAAAAACTTCTCATAACCCGCATAGAGGTTGTCTAATACCGAGCCATTTGTTTTCTCACTTTGTGAAGGCTTTATAAAGTAGTAACAAAGAATGGGCGTTACACATAAAGCCAGTATCCAACTGGTCATTAAGGTAATTAAAATAACCAGTGAGATTGAACGAGTAAATTCACCCGCAACATGCTCCGCTAACATAAGCGGTAAGAAGAATAAAATGGTGGTGACAGATGAGCTTAATAGCGGAATGGCTAGTTCTTGACAGCCTTGTAGCATGGCATCATAACGACTAATGCCTTCTTCAATTCTACGTTTAAAGTCTTCTGCGATAACAATACCATTATCAACTAACAAGCCTAATGATATGATCAAGGTAGCTAAGCTCATCCGCTCTAGTTTCATATCAAAAAAGAGCATTATTGATAGGGTTGCTAACATAACAAAAGGAACAATAGCACCAACAATTAAGCCTGTTCTTACACCTAAAAATAAAACAACGACAACAAGCACTATAGCTAAAGTTTGCAGTACACTGATAGAAACACCCTGTACAGTTTTCTCTACTTGCTCAGCTTGATAGGTGGCAATATCTAGTTGGTAGCCTATGGGTAAACTATCAGTAATATTCTCAAACTTAGTTTTAACACGTGGGGCATATTTTAAAATGTTGTATTGAGGCAACATAGATATAGCAAAGAAAATAGCGGGCTTACCATTAAAGTAAGCCAGTTTGTCGGGTGGGTCGATATAATCTCGCTTGATACTCACTACATCTTTTAAAGCAATAAAGTCTTCGGTGTCAGGTATGTTGATATAGGTATTGGCAATATCGGGAACACTGTCAAAGTTACCTGATGGCTCGACAATAAAACTTTTTGCACCAGTGTCTACTACACCACCAGAGCGAATAATGTTTTGCTTTTGTAATTCGTTGATCAGTGCTCGAGGAGAAATGCCCAGTTGCGACAGTTTTGCATTTGAGGCTTCAAGAAAAATACGCTCTTCTAATTGCCCTATAATATCAATTTTCTTCGTGCCTTCAACTGCGTATAACGAGTCTCGAATATGCTGGGCAATATCATACATGGCACTCATATTAAAACCATCAGCGGTCAAAGCGAGTGTTACTACTGACACATCGCCAAACTCAGTATTTACAAAAGGAGAACTGGTGCCCGCGGGCATTTTACTATGAGCAGCATTTGTTTTATTTCTAACATCTTGCCAAATATCATCGAGATTAAAATACCGGTCATGAATTTTGACGTGAATGGTTGATCTTCCTGTGGTTGAAAGTGATCTAATTTCTTTTACTTCAGGAACTTTTCGTATTTCTTCTTCAAGCTTTTTGGTTATTAATTGTTCAACACGTTCAGGTGCCATGCCGGGAAAAGAAGCAGCCACAACTGCTTCTCGTATAGTGATGGTGGGATCTTCTTGTGCGGGTAAGGTGAAATAAGCAAAAACACCATTGATTAATAACAAGGTAATGATTAAAAATACAGTTTTACGGTATTGAAAGGCGATTTTAGTGATATTCATTATTGCGACTCTTAATTAAAACGCTGAGTAGTTTTGTCTAACAAGGTTACCTTTTGGCCATCTCGTAAAAATGCGACACCAGCAATAGCAATAATTTCACCACTTTTTAAACCTGAAGAAATAAAGACAATGTTATTGAGCACGTTCTCGGTTTGCACTTGGCGTTGGTTAACTGTTTGGTTTTTGTGATCATATACAAACACATAGCTTTTTTGATTAACACCGGCTCTCAGGGCCGAAAATGGTACACTAACGGTGACACCTTGGTAGCCTGTTTGTCCTACCCCTTCAAAAGTAAAATCAACTTCGGCTGTCATACCTGCTCTGAGTAACGAGTTTTCTTCTTGCAAAACGACTGTTAAAGGGAAAGCATTAGCCGTTTCTGCTCTTGTGCCTATCTCAGTAATACGTCCTAACATTTTTGTTTGAGTTAACACCGGAAATCGTACTGGAATAATAGTGTTGTGTTGTAACTCCCTGATCAGTGTTTCAGGTACCATTACATTTACTTCTAAGCCGTGTTCTCCCTCAATTTCGAAGGCGGATTGCCCAGCACCAATCTGCTGAGAAGGCTCTATTAAACGCTTAGTTATTATGCCGTTGTAGGGGGCAACTAAGGTAGTATCTTGTAGATTTTTATTAGAGATATCTAACTGTGCTTGGGCAACACCTACTGCACTTTTGCTGGATTCATAATTGGCTTTTGCGTTATCAAAACCTGATTGAGATACCAAGCCTTGCTTTATTAGCTGGCTATAGCGAGTAAAGCCATTTTTAGCCTCAACCATGTCAGAATTTGCTTTATCTAACTGCGCTTGAGCAGACTTTGAAGCTAACTCAAAGCTGAGGTGGTTCAATTTCGCTAACACTTGACCTTTTTGAACAGTATCTCCAAGTTTTACTTCAACGCTTTGTACCTTACCCATAACTTCAAAACTTAAACTTGTTGCTTCAACGGGCGCGACAATGCCAGACAAGGTACGTAGCTGCTGAAAACTTGATTCTTTTACCTTGGTCCAAGCAAGTGGCCTGATTGCTTTTTCGGTTGTAGTGGCTTGCTCACTACAAGCTAATAAAAGGGTAGTTAAGGTGATAGCTAATAAAATACGCATAATGATTCCAGTGATGAGAGCTACGCTAAATTTGAGGTAGTAAATGCTAAAAAATAAATTGGTACTGCCAAGTACCATATATTTTGGTACTATACAGTACCAAAGTCAATCAATAGTTAAAAAAGAGTTTGTGCAATAATGGTAGATTGCGAAAAGTTATGTAACATCGAATTAAGTTCCCGTGGACAATTAATACTTGCCGCGGCGCAAAAGTTATTTCTTAAACATGGCTTTGATGAAACTTCCCTTGAAATGATCATTTCAGAGGCCGGCGGATCACGTCGTTCTATTTATAATGAGTTTGGTAACAAGCAAGGCTTATTAATGTCGGTAATTCATCAACAAGTTGCTAATCAAGTAGCCACCATAGCCTCAATTAAAACAACCGAATTAGCGCCTAGTGATGCATTAAAAGAAATGTGCTTTTGTTTTGTTAAAGGCATGCTGTCAGAGACGCTAATTTCTTTATTTCGCTTGGTTATTCAAGTCATACCAAAATTACCAGAGATAGGTGAGCTAATTTATGAGAAAGGCCCGCTCAAAGGTTCAGAGCCACTTACGCATTATTTGATGCAGCTTGATGAAAAAGGCATACTCACAATTGATGACCCTTTCTATGCCACACAAATGCTAATGGAAATGGTAAAAGGGCGCTTGCATTTTAAGATGCTACTGCTACCAAACCAACCAATATCAGATGAAGACATTCATCAACATACTGATAAAGCGGTCGACCTTTTCTTAAAAGCATATCAAGTAGAGCGCTAATTGAATAAATAAACACCAAATAGTCATTGCGCCAAGAAAAACTATTGCACAAGCAAAGATATCTCGTATAATGCCAATCTCTTAAGTTAATTACTGAAGTCACTGTGTCGCCGGAGTGGTGGAATTAGTAGACACTATGGATTCAAAATTGAACGTGTCTATACGTAACGCTTTGAATTTAGTGTAAATTGCCACTGAGTTGAACTTGTAAAGATTTGCAAAGAAAATGTTTAAAGTAGCTTGTATAAAATTCTGTTTTTGAATGAAAATTGAATTTTATGTAAGCTGAAAAGTTTACTATCCCCCTTTTGCCGGAGTGGTGGAATTGGTAGACACGACGGATTCAAAATCCGTTGCCTTCGGGCGTGACGGTTCAAGTCCGTCTTCCGGTACCAACATATTAAAGCCCTGATTCGAAAGAGTCGGGGCTTTTTTATTTCTAAAAGAAAATATCTCAGCGATACTAGGTATTATAAGTTAAAAAGGTTTTTTCATGGCAGCTACAGCGCACGCACTTCACATCTTGGTTAAGCATAAAGAAATTGCAGAAGATATTATTAAGCAATTAGGCAAGGGAGCTAAGTTTCAAACGTTAGCTAAAAAGCATTCTAACTGTCCGTCAGGTAAAAAAGGCGGTGACTTAGGTGAGTTTAAACGAGGTCAAATGGTACCTCAGTTTGATAAAGTTGCATTTAAGGGAGCAATATTAGAGCCGCATCTAGTTAAAACTAAATTTGGTTGGCATGTAATTAAAGTGCTTTACCGGACTTAATTTACAACTGTTTTGTTTTAAGTTTAGTATGACGTGCCTACCTACCTCTTTATTACTATTTTGGCAATGGTCACTTTTGTGCGCATTGCTGACGGTAGCGTTTGCTTTACTAACGGCAGCGCCAAGACTTAAAGCGGTCGTAAGTATCCATGATGCCCTTATGACTTCTGATCCGACTTTTCGGTCATAAAGTTCTACACGTAAAACGCTAACTTTTGCCACATTGCGGACCTTTTATTGAAGCTAAAAAGAACCTTCAAAGGGCAACTTTGTGGTTATAACTAGACGTTCACGAGATACTTGTTGAGTGCGTGCAATGCAACAGAAAGCAGTCACTCATAAACAGCCAAAATTACTCAGTGGGCATTCACAAAATAGCTTCGGGTATGAAATAAAGTAATTCATGCAATCAATTATTGTTCAGGGTTCGACTTCAAAAAATACAATAAAATATTCGTTCCGTTTGGGGATACTAAAGAGCATCATCCTCTGTGTGGCATAATTCCAAGCAGTTGTTAACATATTTTTCTAAATTAACAGTCGCTAGTGGCGATGTCATGAATATTATTATCCGCAATCACAAATTTGCATCTCTGATTATAGGTGTACCCCTTTGGCCAGACGACTACGCCTCGCCCACCGCTAGCCCCAACAAAGGTGCCAGTATCCATAGGCGTGTCACTTATGTCGGTTTTCCAGCAATAGTTGTTAGGGCAAGGGTCGTTGGCACCAAGGCTAACCGACAAGGTCGCGAATGAGTTCAGAAACAAGTTGAGGCTTTGGTCATGTTCATATGGATGACCATCACGAAGTATCGTTGTGCCAATAGAACTGGTCACAGCTTGATCACCCTCAAGTTTGTTATCAATCACCGCCTGGAGATAAAAAAACTTGGCTTCTGTTTGATAGGCTGCATACTGTTGTTTAACTTGGGCGGCAATCGCATCGCCACTAATATCAATAAACTTAGGTGCTACAGTAGCTGACAATATGCCCAAAATAACAATAACTACTATCAACTCAATTAACGTAAAACCTTGTTGTGTTTTTGAATGATACAAATACAACCCCGCTTTCTATATGGATTATGCAATAATACTTAAATAACCAAGAAAAAAACAGGATACTAACAATTTTTATCAGGCCTGTCAACTGGTAAGATGTCTAATATCAAGCTTGAGTTAATGAGTTTTCTCATTAAGAGAAAAATTAGTCATTATAAATATATGGCAAATTACATTTAGCTAATGTCTATAAAACGATCTAAATTAGAGTGAAAATCTAATGCGGTTTGTGCCCAAAGCATGATAGAAAAAATATTTTGGTCAGCTATAAGATCATAAAGCTGACCTTAGTATTAACAATCCGCTAATGTCGCGAATGCGCACAATGTGATCATATCAATGATACTTGCTAACGACTGAAAAAGGCTCATTGTGACTGCTAGGTATAGTGATTCGGCTCTCAATTTATGACCGCTTACTAATCCAGAGCTGACGTTATGGTTCTAAAGTCTTAGGTCTTCAAAGTGGTAATAGGGAACTTATTTAGCTATTAATTGAACCATTCAATCGGCTAATGTTTGAATGGTAAATACCCCTGAGACCATGGCGTAATAGACAAAATTACTTTCCCAAACTTGGAATATCTCTATTGCTTGCTCAATAGGGTATGTACCGAACAGGTTTTGAAACACGCCAGCATCAAAATCAAAATCCAAGTCTTTAGCAAGTTCAGCCATGTACCCACTACCGACATAACAAAAATCGGTAATGTAACAAAACCTTTTTAATGCTATAGATGTTCATGATTTTGAATTTGTTATGCGTCGGTTACTGGAAGCGGTAGAAATTATCCAACATTATGATTCATCTATAGCTACTACTAAGCAAATTCTTAACGATATTGAAGAACTTAAAAAAACATTGATTCAAGTAATCTCTATGTCTCATCTGCTTAAGCCTTCAGAAATAACAAATAATCAGTATCTTAGTTGTCGAAATTTTTTAAAGCATTTTGATGAAGGCAAAATTTATACATTCAATTATGACCTTATACTCTATTGGGTTTTTATGCACTTTATGGATAGTGATACTCTGAAAATGAAATGTAATAACGGCTTTAGTTATTTACATTCAGAAGAATTTTTACCTGAAGATGAGCGAGATAAATCTTTGCATTGGGAGATTGGTCGGGAACACCAACAAAGGCTTTATTATATTGATGGGGCTATGCATATATTTAGCTATGGGGTTGATATTGAAAAATTATCTTATGCGGATATAGGTGTACCACTAGCTAAACAAGTAAAGCTTTCTGTTGCTAAAAACAAGTTTCCTGTTTTTATATCTGAAGGGACCGGTGTTTTTCAAGATAGTTGGCACTATTTACCCTAATTTTGTTAAGCGACTT
>ERZ1048872.181-NODE-181-length-77464-cov-7.688731_pt1 | contig 77464 bp, 74 predicted proteins | sample MGYA00383100_ERZ1048872 | MGnify/ENA primary metagenome ERZ1048872 (study PRJEB29581, sample SAMEA5548370) | metagenome | biome: marine; feature: coastal; material: water | depth 50 m | study: Short-term variability in the microbial, nano- and picoplankton...
CACTTGGTTTACACCCAAGGGGTCAGGGGTTCGAATCCCTTCGCGCCCACAATTAGAACAATTCCGATTTGATTTTCAAATCGGAATTTTTGTTTTAAATAATACTGAGCGAAAACTCAGTGTATTATTTTAAAATAAAAACACCCAGAAGTACAAGATCACATGGGAATTGCACTCGCAGTTAAGGTGTCGTTAAGGTATATTTAATCCCTTTTTAATTTATAAAAAAGCAGAAACCATTATTTTAATGGTGATTAAATCAATTGGTTCGGAGTGATACCTTGACAGGTTAGAAGTCACCAGTTCGAATCTGGAATGCCCTACAATTCATCACTAAATAAAATCTAGAATGCGCTCTAATGCCATTCCTCGAGATCCTTTAATAAGCAAATTAGCATCAGAAAGTTTTATTTTTTTAAGCATAGGCTTTAAATCTTCAAAATTTGAAAATTTAAGAATATTAGCTTCAGTTTTTGCCTTGAAGAAATTTTCTCCAATCAAGAAAATATTGTTTTTAAAATTCTTTTTAAGGTATTCAACAATTGATTGATGTTCTTTTTCAGCTTCATCACCAAGTTCAAACATATCACCAAGAAATAAAAATTTATTATCTACGTCTAATTGCTTAAAGTTTTTTAGTGCTGCCAACATACTTGAAGGATTGGCATTATAAGCATCTAAAATAATATTAATTGTTCCTTTCTCAATTATCTCAGAACGATTATTATCTGGTTTATAGTTTTCAATAGCTGTTTTTATGCGTTTAGTAGAAACTCCAAAATGTTTACCAATAGCTATAGCAACTGCAATATTATTATAATTATAATCTCCAATGAGTTGACTATCTATAACATTGTCATTGTAATTAATAGTTACAAATGGGTTTGCTTTTTCAAACCTCACAATACAATCGTTATCTAATGCTTTACCAAAAGTGATGGTTTTAGAATATTCGCCGATTTGTGTTATTTGTTTTTCGTCATCAGTGTTTATAAAAGCTATTCGGTTATGCTCTCGCAGAAAATCATACAATTCTGTTTTACCTTTAATAATACCCTCAATACTACCAAAACCTTCTAAGTGTGCTTTTCCAAAATTTGTAATTAAACCAAAGTCTGGAAGAACGATGCCACACAAAAACTCTATTTCCTTTTGATGATTGGCACCCATTTCTACAATTCCGAAATCTAAATCGTGTTTAAAACTGAGTAAGGTTAACGGAACACCTATATGATTATTAAGATTACCAATTGTTGCTTTTACATTGTATGCTGAAGTTAAAACAGCATTGATAAGCTCTTTTGTGGTTGTTTTACCGTTGCTGCCTGTTAATGCTATTATTGGTATACCTATTTCTTTTCTATGGTATGTGGCTAATTTTTGTAACGCAAATAACGTGTCCTCAACTAAAATACAATTAGCACTTATCGCTGCCTTTTTATCATCGATAATACAATATTTAGCTCCACCTTCAAAAGCTTGTGTAACGAATTTATTACCATCAAAGTTTTCGCCTTTTAAAGCAAAATACATACAATCGTTAGATAGCTTTCTGGTATCAGTTGATATTGAAGAGCACGCTTTAAACTTTCGATATAATTTATCTATTTCCATAGGCTTAAAAATAAAAAAGTCCTGATAAATTTATCAGGACTTTTCTAAATATTATTTAACGTTTTTAATTACGTTTTTTTCCACCTTTCTGTGTTTTGGATCCAACTCTAGATACTGCACATCTAAATCCGATGTAATCAGTTGCCATATCTTGAGGAAAATAACGACGTTGTGACGGATCAATCCAGTAAGCTCTGTCTCTCCAAGAACCCCCTTTATAAACTCTTACCTCATCATTAATTAAAGATGTTCTGTTGCTTGAAGTATCGTATTCTCTGAGCATTTTCACTTCTCCGTCTACTGAAATAGTATCAACTTTGTGTTTTGGCGAGTTGTACATTTTACCCGTAGAACTTTTACTTTCTTCACTTTCATCGAAGCTTTCTCTGTAGTAGCGCGAAGAACGTTTGTCTCCATCTCTAAAGTTTCTATTGTCACTTTGACTAAAGTTAGTTCTTAGGTAAGTTTCATCTTCATTTACTGGAATTTTAGCAATTTCACCAGGTAAATCTCTAGCTACTATTTTTCCATTGCTTAAAGTATCGTAAACGATTTCATCTGAAGTAACAATTTTTACAGATCCATCTTCATTGATAGCATTCTTGGTATAGACATTACCTCTATAGTAGTTAAAATCGTTAAATTCATCATCTACTATTGGTCTATAAACATCGGCAACCCACTCAGCTACGTTACCAGCCATATCGTATAAACCATAATCATTTGGTTGATACGATTTAACTTCTGCAGTTATATCGGCACCATCGTCGGACCATCCTGCAATTCCACCGTAATCTCCCTTACCTTGTTTGAAGTTAGCTAACTGATCTCCACGATTTACACGCTTTCCAGATCTAGTGTATTGTCCATCCCATGGATATTTTTTACGTCCTCTATATACATTATAGCTACGTAATTCGCTCATACCTAATGCTGCATATTCCCATTCAGCCTCTGTTGGAAGTCTATATTTTACCGGGATTAACCCAGTTTCTCTGCTTGCGTAAACATTAATTGCATTACCATCAGCATCAGTTTGTTGTCTACGTTTTCCTCCTTCTAATACGTCGGCATTTCCGCCGTACGTTTGGGAAGGTGCTGCAATGTAAGTATCAGTGCTAAATGTACTTTCCGCATTTACGTCTGTAAGATGCGCATCTCTTTTAATATAACCAGATTCTTGTAAAGCCATCTCTGCTACACGGTCCGTTCTCCAGTTCGCATATTCAATAGCTTGAATCCAACTTACACCTACTACAGGATAATTTGCATATCCGGGATGACGCAAATAGTTTTCAGTCATCATTTCGTTATATCCTAAACGATTTCTCCATACTAGCGTATCTGGAAGTGCTCCTTTGTATATTAAAGAAAAATTAGGATCGTCTGGTGGGTAAACATTCTTTAAATAATACAAATAAAGAGTATAATTTAAATTAGTAACCTCAGCTTCGTCCATATAAAAAGATTGTACATGTTGCTGGTTTGGAGTGTTATTCCAATCGTGCATGGGATCATCTTGTACTTTCCCCATTGTAAAGGTTCCACCTTCAATAAAAGCAGTTCCAGGAGGAGTTTCTTGCTCTTTAAATTGTGTATTGTACTGAAAACCACCTTTTTTGTCGTTGATTTTCCATCCTGTGGCACTATCTACATTGCCAGAATTAGAAGAACGTTTGCAACTTACAATCGAAGCACAAAGCGTTATTGCTATTAGAAATTTTAGGTTTGAGACATTTTTCATATCTATACGTTTAAGTAAGCTCGTTAAATTTTAGAGTCGCAATATAACAATTAAAGGTAGAGTAACAACTTTTTTTTACGTCAAAATGCAAAAAAATATGCATTTCATCCTTTATTTCGAACACAATAACGGGTTTTTGGTCGTTTTACCAAAGTATTTTGCTCTTTAATAACGAGCATAGAAATGAATTATTGTTGTATTTTTGAAATAAAAATTGCGAGGTAATACTAACACAACTTTTAAGGCGTTATTTCACTATATTTTTATACAGTTATTAGGTAATTTGTAAAACCATATAGCTTAATATAAATGAATAAATGAATAAATGAATAAATGAATAAATGAAAAATTGCTATTCTATCTTTTTTCTTCTTTTCTCAATTCTAAGTTTTGGGCAACAAAAACAGTTTAATATAAATTGGACTGGCACTAAATTCTTAGAAACGGAATATGGTAAAATAGAAGTTCCTGCTTTTGAAGCTAAGCATTTCAATTATGATGATGCTAATGGACTATTATATTTTGCGCAATGGAATATTGAAGGAAATACTATTAATGAAAACACTGTTACAATATCTAATGTAACATACGAATCAATTACTGATTCAGACTTAAAAAATTTGAATCCAGAACTTATTCCAGATAAGGTTAAGTATAAGTTTTATAATACAAATGCAAGAGAGAAACGTTCAAATTATTTTGAAATGAGTCCTATTATAAAGGATAAAGGAGTTTACAAGAAGATAGTTTCATTCAACATTCAATATAACCTGCAAAGTGGTAAGACCATAAATGACACTGCTAAAGATGCAAATGATATTACAAACTCAGTATTGAGTAGTGGACAATGGTATCGTTTTTATATAGAAAAGTCGGGTATTTTTCAATTAACAAAAGGCTTTTTAAATAGTTTAGGTGTAAATACAAATACTGTAGACCCGAGAACAATAAAAATTTATGGTAATGGTGGCAGAATGTTACCATTATTAAATTCTGAAAATTATCCTTTTGATGTTGTAGAAAATGCTGTGAAGTTTGTAGGTGAAGAAGATGGGAGTTTTGATAGTAGTGATTATATCCTCTTGTATGGAGAAGGTCCAACAACGTATAGTCAAGAGAGCGGAACTAATTTAAACTTATATGTAGATAAGACCTATTACTATGTCAATGTAAGTTCTGGTAACGGAAAGCGGATTCAGGCAATGCCAACTATAGACGATACGGCAGATTTTCAAATTGATACATTTCACGATTATCAATTTTATGAGGTAGATGAGTATAATCTCGCAAAATTAGGGCGTCGTTGGTTCGGTGATGATTTTGATATTGAAAACCAGCGAATTTATGATTTCCAATTTCCAAACCTGGTAGCCAATGAACCAGTAAAATTTAATATTGCTATTGGTGCAGTGTCTGAAGTACCTACAAGTATGGAAATTACAATAAATGGTAACGTAGCTTCAAACTTAAATTTAGGTCAAAGTTCTGGATCTACATTGGCAACTGCTTCTACATTTAATAATGCATTGAATGTTTCTAATGATGAAATTTCAATAACCTTAGATTATAATAATAACGGAAATCCTTCTGCAAATGCATTCTTAGATTATATTAATATAGAAGCTACAAGAAATTTAATTTACGATGGGGACCAGTTGGTTTTTAGAAATAGAGATGTGGTTACAATACCAGGAATTGTGGAGTATACATTGTCTAACGCTGCTGCTGTTAAGGAAATCTGGGATATTACTGATCGTTTTAATGTCACTAACGTATTAAACTCAGATAATCAAAGTACAATAGCCTTAAAAGCGCAGTCTGGCGAAGAAAGACAGTACTTAGCATTTTCTAATTCAAATGTATATCAACCTAAAAAAGACGCAAAGTCAAGGGTTGCAAATCAAAATTTAAAAGGAACTATTTTTAATAATGCTCAAGGAGATTTTGAAGATGTTGATTATATCATTCTAACTCCAACAGCGTTTTTGTCGCAGGCAGAACGTTTGGCTCAGATTAATAGAAATCAGTACAATATAAATGTAAAAGTAGTTGACTTAGAATCAGTTTATAATGAATTTAGTACTGGTAGTCAGGATATAGCTGCACTAAGAAATTTTGTTAAGTATGTGTACGATAATGCAAGTGTGCCGAGTAAAAGACTAAAGTATCTATGCTTGTTTGGTGAAGGTTCTTATGATTATAAAGACCGAATACGTAACAATACAAATTTAGTCCCTTCTTGGTATACCACAAATAGTTTTGGTTTAACATCCTCATTTGTTTCAGATGATTTTTATGCTATGCTCGATAACAATGAAGGTTCAATGAATACTGCCGATAGAATGGATATTGCTGTAGGAAGAATATTAGCAGAAGATATTCAGCGTGCCAAAGAAATGGTGGATAAGATAGATACATATTATCAGCCAGAAGCCTATGGAAGTTGGAGAAACAATATCGTTCTAATTTCTGATGATGTAGATGAAGCTTGGGAGAAAACATTACAAGTAACTACTGATGGTTTAGGAACTTCCTTAAGTGTGGAAAAATCTTTTTTGAATTCAATAAAAATTCACTCTGATGCTTTTGAACAAGAGTCTTCGGCTGCCGGTAATCGATATCCAAAAGTAAATAAAGCGATTAAAGATGCCATAGAAGTTGGAGCTTTAGTAGTTAATTATTTTGGGCATGGAGGAGAAGATGGTTTAGCTAAAGAACGAATTTTTGACAAGTTCGATGCACAAGATGTTAATAATATATGTAAATACAATTTATTTATTACGGTGACTTGTGAATATACAAAGTTTGATGACCCACAAAGAGATACTGCTGGAGAATTTACCTTCTGGAACAAAACTGGAGGTGCTATAAGTTTGATTACAACAACAAGACAAATATTTGTAAATGTTGGTAAAGAATTCAATAAAGGCTTAGATGATTATTTATTTGCTTTTGGTTCTAACGATTACCCATCTATGGCAGAAGCATTACGTTTAACAAAAACGGATAATAACATATCGGGTCTATCTCAAAAACGTTTGGTGTTTTATATTGGTGACCCAGCCATGAAATTAGCGATAGCGCAACCAGATGTGAAGTTAACTAAAGTTAATGATGTAGAAATTACACAACCTGTAGATACGCTTAAAGCACTGAGTTATACAAAACTTGCTGGTGAAGTAGTAGATACAAACGGTAATTTGTTAACTAATTACAATGGTACACTTACAGCAACTATTTACGATAAGCAAATAGACCGTCAAACATTGGGTAATGATGGTGTCGGAGATAATGACGGACTAATTATTATGGATTTTACTACGTTAGGTGAAGTTGTTTTTAAAGGTCAGGCAAGTATAGAAAATGGCCTTTTCGAGTTTGATTTTATTGTTCCAAGAGATGTAGGTATTCCTGTTGGTAATGGGAAAGTGAGTTTTTATGCTCAAACTAGCAGTCCACTTTCGGATCAAGCTGGAGCCAATTTCGATATTAAAATTGGTGGTATTAATGAAAATGCACCTGAAGATAATATAGGTCCTGTTATCAATTTATTTATGAATGACGAAAATTTTGTTTCTGGTGGTATCACTAATGAATCTCCAAATTTATTGGCAAAGCTCCAAGATGATAATGGTATTAATACTGCAAGTGGAATTGGTCATGATATTACGGCGGTAATTGACGGTGACGAAACGAATCCTATTATTTTAAATGATTATTATCAGGCCAATGTAGATGATTATACTAATGGTGTGGTAACATATCCATTTAGAGATTTAGAACCTGGCTTGCATACATTAACGCTAAAAGCTTGGGATGTTTATAACAATTCAGCTACATCAGAAATTCAATTTATAGTTTATGATAAAGATGAGGAGTTGGTTATTGATAACGTTTTAAATTATCCCAATCCGTTTGTGAGCTATACGGAGTTTTGGTTTAATCATAATAGTGCTGAACCATTAGATGTATCAGTACAAATATTTACAGTTTCCGGTAAATTGGTTAGAACATTAAATGGGCAAACTACAGGAGGAAATAAGGCTGTAAGCTCAGTGTCTAAAGATATTGTATGGGATGGTAGAGATGATTTTGGAGATAAAATTGGAAAAGGAGTCTATGTCTATAAACTAAAAGTGAAATCTAACCGTTTAAATAAACAAGTTGAAAAAATTCAAAAACTTGTAATACTATAGTAGTGGTATGTTTTTTTTGCTTTCAAACAAAAAGTTTAAACCATTTCTTAAATAATAATTTATATTTGTTAACGAATTAATGCAATGAATTGGCATTAATAACTCAAAATGAACATGAAGAAATACGCAATAACTCTAATCGCTTTTGCAACATTAAACCTAATTTCTGGGCAAGAAACAATTACTTTTCCAGATCAGTCCTCTGTAATAACTACAGGTGTTCCTTTTATGCTTATTGCACCAGACGCACGATCTGCAGCAATGGGTGATATGGGAGTAGCGACATCAGTTGATGGCTTTTCTCAGCAATGGAACCCAGCTAAATATGCTTTTACTGAAGCTAAATCAGGTGTGAGTTTAAGTTATACTCCTTATTTAAGTAAGCTGGTAAATGATATATCTATTAGCTATGCAACCTATTTTAATAGAATAAATGAATATAGTGCAATTTCAGCTAGTTTTAAATATTTTAGTTTAGGAGAAATTACATTAACACAAAGTGAAACTGATCCAGGTACCAACGTAAAACCTAATGAATTTACTGCAGATGTAGCTTATACATTGCGTTTAGCAGATCAATTTTCTATGGCAATTGCGATGCGTTATATGCGATCGGATTTGAGAATAGCAGCTGTAGATCCAACTGCTGATGCCGCTGGTACGTTTAGTGCTGATATCACCGGATATTATCAAAGTGAAGAGGAAGCATATAATGATTTTAATGGGCGTTGGAGAGCAGGATTTGCAATTCAGAATTTAGGGCCTAAATTTAAATACGATGATGGAGGAAGAGAAAACTTTCAACCAACTAATTTAAGATTAGGTGCTGGTTTCGATTTCATTTTTGATGAGTATAGCAAATTAGGTTTAACTGCTGAGGTAACTAAATTATTAGTGCCAACACCTCCATTGTACGGTTATGTAGATACTGATGGTGACGGAGAACAAGATGATGATGAACCTACAATTATAACTGAAGGCCAAGACAATGATGTTAGCTTTATGAAAGGTGTATTTCAGTCTTTTGGAGATGCGCCAGGTGGATTTAGTGAAGAAATAAAAGAGTTTACATGGGCTTTAGGTGCTGAATACACGTATCAAGAAAATTTTTCATTTAGAGCGGGTTATTTTAATGAAGCGGAAGAAAAAGGTGCTCGTAAATTTTTTGCATTAGGTGCTGGCTTTAAATACACAACAATAAACATTGATTTATCATATTTATTCTCAGCGTCTAAAGTGCAGAGTCCATTAGAGAATACATTGCGTTTTTCACTAACATTTAATTTCGGTGACGGCGAGTATAGAGAATATTAGAATACATCTTTAACAAGATTAAAGGACTATTGCTTTATTAAAAGCAATAGTTTTTTTGTCTAAAATAGATACTAGAATATGAATGAAATTACAATTTCCACAACCTTACAAGTTTATGATGATATAAACGAACTTCCCACAGAAATTCAGAACCTAATGAATTCTGCAGTTGAGGTAAGAAAAAATGCTTATGCACCTTACTCTAAATTTAGTGTTGGTGCTGCATTATTATTAGATAATGGGGAAGTTGTAGTTGGTAGTAATCAAGAAAATGCCTCTTATCCTTCTGGACTCTGTGCAGAGCGTACAGCAATATTTTACGCAGGTGCAAAATATCCAGAAAATGATATATTAAAAATGGCAATTACGGCATCATCTCAAAATAAAACTACGGATAAACCGATACCACCATGTGGTGCATGTAGACAGTCCATAGCAGAATACGAAATGAAACAAAATAGACCTATTGAGATTTATTTTATGGGAGCAACTGGTAAAGTTGTAAAATCGGATTCATTGGCTAATTTATTACCACTTCTTTTTGATAATTCAGTATTATAACGTTTTCGTTACAATAAACTCATTTATTAGGTGTTTTTTTGTGAAATACTTTTTCTTCATTATTTTCTAAAGTGTTATTTTTGCTGTTCGCTTAATTCGGATTTGTTATTAACGACAAGTTAAAAGCGAATTTTGTATATTGTTTTTTATCATAACATCTAATTTTAATGCAAAAAATAACTAAAGAGGTTTACCTTAAGTGGTACAAGGACATGATGTTCTGGCGCAAGTTTGAAGACAAATTAGCCGCTGTATATATTCAACAAAAAGTTAGAGGTTTTCTTCATTTGTATAATGGGCAAGAGGCTGTATTAGCTGGTGCTTTGCATGCAATGGATTTAACAAAAGACAAAATGATTACAGCATATCGTAATCATGTACAACCTATTGGAATGGGTGTTGATCCTAAGCGAGTAATGGCAGAACTATATGGCAAGGCAACTGGGACTTCTCAAGGTCTTGGTGGTTCTATGCATATTTTTTCTAAAGAGCACCGTTTTTACGGTGGACATGGTATCGTTGGTGGTCAGATTCCACTAGGAGCAGGTATTGCATTTGGTGACAAATATCACGATAGTGATGCTGTAACAATTTGCTGTTTTGGTGATGGTGCTTCAAGACAAGGATCGTTACACGAAACATTTAATTTAGCAATGCTTTGGAATTTGCCTGTTGTATTTGTTTGTGAAAATAACGGATATGCCATGGGAACTTCTGTAGCGCGTACTGCAAATCATACCGATATATGGAAACTTGGATTAGGTTATGAAATGCCGTCTGGTCCTGTGGACGGAATGAATCCGATTAAGGTAGCTGAAGCTTTTGATGAGGCAATTCAGCGTGCAAGAAAAGGAGGAGGTCCTTCATTCTTAGAAGTTAAGACGTATCGTTATAGAGGACATTCAATGTCAGATGCACAACATTATAGAACAAAAGACGAAGTTGAAGAGTACAAGAAAATTGATCCTATTACACAAGTAAAGGATATTATTCTTGAAAATAAATACGCTTCTGAAGCAGACCTAAAAGAAATTGATAAACGTGTTAAGGAACATGTTGCAGAATGTGAAAAATTCGCCGACGAATCTCCATATCCAGACAAAAGTGTTATGTATGATGCCGTTTACGAACAAGAGGATTATCCATTTATAGACCACAAAATAAAATAAGCTATGGCAGAAGTAATTAATATGCCGCGTTTAAGCGATACAATGGAAGAAGGGACTGTTGCTTCATGGTTAAAAAATGTTGGAGATAACGTAGAAGAAGGAGATATTTTAGCTGAGATTGAGACTGATAAGGCTACTATGGAGTTCGAGTCCTTCAATGAAGGAACATTACTTCATATTGGTATTGGCGAGGGAGAAACAGCAAAAGTAGATACACTCTTAGCAATAATTGGAGAGGCTGGTGAAGATATAACTGATTTATTAAATGGAAGTACAGAAGTTGATAAGCCAGATGCTATTCAAAAAGAGGAAGACTCTGAAGCTGACATCTCTGTTGTAGATTTTGATGAAAATGCCAGTGCAGATTTGCCAGAAGGTGTGATCGTTGTAACCATGCCACGCTTAAGTGATACCATGGAAGAAGGAACTGTTTCAGCATGGTTAAAGAAAGTTGGAGACGACGTAGAAGAAGGAGATATTTTGGCTGAGATTGAAACAGATAAAGCTACAATGGAATTTGAATCTTTTCAGGCTGGGAACTTATTACATATAGGATTAAATGAAGGTGAATCTGCAAAAGTAGACTCATTATTGGCAATCATTGGTCCTGCTGGAATAGATGTATCGGAAGTAGCTAAGAATTTCAAAGTTGTAGGAGAGGTTGCTAAAGAGGAATTGAAATCTGCACCAAAAAAAGAATCATCTACGGTTGAAACGAAACAAGAAGATACAATTGCGGCACCTGCGTCGACTGCAAATTTAACTTCAAATGGAAGAGTGTTCGCATCGCCTTTAGCTAAAAAAATGGCTGAAGAGAAAGGAATCAATTTATCTCAAGTAAATGGTACTGGCGAAAATGGAAGAATTGTAAAGAAAGATATAGAAAACTTTACACCATCCGTTACAGCACAATCTTCGGCTCCAGTTGCCAAATTTGTGCCATCTGGTCAAGAAGATTTTGACGAGGTTTCAAATTCAAATATGCGTAAAGCAATTGCTAAAAACTTAGCTAAATCTAAGTTTACAGCGCCACATTATTATTTAAATGTGGAATTTGATATGGAAAATGCTATGGCATTTAGAGCGCAATACAATTCTATACCAGATACAAAAATATCGTACAATGATATCATTGTAAAAGCTTGTGCATTGGCGTTACGTCAGCATCCACAGGTTAACTCGCAGTGGTTTGATGATAGAATGCAATTAAATAATCATGTTCATATTGGAGTTGCTGTTGCAGTACCAGATGGATTATTAGTGCCTGTTGTTAAATTTGCAAATGAGCAAAGCTTAACACAAATTGGTGCAGCAGTTAGAGAATACGCAGGTAAGGCAAGAAACAAGAAATTGGCATTAGACGAAATGGAAGGTAGTACCTTTACAGTATCTAATTTGGGAATGTTTGGCATAGATAGCTTTACATCTATTATCAACCAACCAAATTCAGCGATTCTATCTGTTGGAAACATTGTAGAAAAACCAGTTGTTAAAAACGGACAAATTGTAGTGGGTAATACTATGAAATTATGTCTAGCATGCGATCATAGAACTGTTGATGGTGCTACTGGAGCTCAATTTTTACAAACATTGAAGGGGTTTATTGAAAACCCAGTTACTATGTTAGTATAATTAAACATTTGCTTTCGAGTATTCGAAATAGTCATATTAAAGTAAAATCCTGTTTCATTTTTTTGATACAGGATTTTTTTATCTTTAAACGCAAATAATAATATACATGAGAAAAATCCCCCTTTTGCTTATTTTACTATTGATTTTTAATTGTAAATCTGCAGTAAAAACAGAATCCAAGTCAATTATAATTACTAATTCTGAACTGGAATCTATAGTGACTTATTTGGCTTCAGATGAACTTCAAGGGCGTAATACAGGAAGTGAAGGTATAGAAAATGCAGCAACCTATTTAGAAAATCAATTAAAGTCGTATGAAGTAAAATCTTATTTCGAATCGTATAGAGATCATTTTAAAGTCAACAAATTAGATGCATTTAATGTAGTAGGTGTAATTGAAGGGAAAGATCCAAAACTCAAAAATGAATATATAATTATTGGTGCGCATTACGATCATATTGGGATATCAAATAACATAGTTTCTAATGATTCTATTGCCAATGGTGCTAATGATAATGCAGCAGGCACAAGTTCTGTATTAGCCATGGCTAAATATTTTTCAGCAAAGAAAAATAATAAACGTAGTTTGCTTTTTGTATTATTTTCAGCTGAAGAAAAAGGCTTGTTAGGGTCTAAACACCTGGCTAAAAAATTAAAATCTGAAAATATGAATCTTTATACAATGGTGAATTTAGAAATGATAGGTGTACCCTTTAAAGATAGAGATTATACTGCATTTGTTTCAGGATTTGATAAATCTAATATGGCTAATAAGTTAAATGAATACTTAGGTTCTAATGTAATAGGATTTTCAGAAGTTTCTAAAAAATATAACTTGTTTAGACAGTCCGATAACTATGCGTTTTATAAAGAGTTTAATCTACCATGTCATACCATTTCATCTTGCGATCTTTCAAATTACGATTACTACCATCACGTAGATGATGAAGCTGATAAATTAGATTATAATCATATGGCGAGTCTTATCAATACAATTATTCCTGCAATTGAAAAGATGAGCAATACACCAACAAAAGAAATTGTAATATATGAAGAGTAAAAATATTATTATTACCGGAACAAGTAGAGGTATTGGATTTGAATTGGTTCAATTGTTTGCCTATCAAGGTCATAACGTTTTGGCTTTATCCCGAAATACGCAGCCTGTAAATAAATTAGAAATTGATAATGTAAGGTCTTTATCTGTTGATTTATGTGAATTGAAAGATTATAAAAAAGTTGAAAAATTTATTGATAACGAATGGAAACATGTTGATATTCTCGTAAATAATGCAGGAACTTTGTTAAACAAGCCGTTCGCTGAAACTTCGTTTCTAGATTTTGAACACGTTTATAAAACTAATGTCTTTGGTGTTTCTGAATTGACAAGAATTGCCCTTCCATTTATGCAGAAAAATGGACACGTCGTTACAATAAGCAGTATGGGAGGCATTCAAGGAAGTACTAAGTTTCCTGGTTTAGCTGCATATAGTTCTAGCAAAGGAGCTGTAATTACACTTACAGAACTGTTAGCAGAAGAATATAAAGAAACTGGTCCTCAATTTAATGTATTGGCTTTAGGTGCAGTGCAGACAGAAATGCTAAAAGAGGCTTTTCCAGATTATAAAGCTCCAACAACAGCAAAGGAAATGGCCACTTATATACATGACTTCGCCTTAACAGGTAATCAGTTTTATAACGGTAAAGTTCTTCAGGTTTCTAATTCAACACCTTAGATGAATAATTACAAGTGTATAATATTTGATTGTGATGGAGTTTTGGTAGATAGTGAACCGTTAGGTAATCAAGTGATGGTGGAAATGGCTAACGAACTAGGAGCAAATATTAATTTAGATTATGCCTATCAAAATTTTAAAGGAAATTCTTTAAAAAATTGCATTCTGCAAATAGCTAATATAACCAATGTTAAAACACCAATTAATTTTGAATCTGAATATAGAAGACGCTCTTTCGAAAAGTTTAAAAATGAAATAAAACCTATTGATGGCATTTTAAAACTTGTAGAAAACTTAAATATACCATTCTGTGTAGCGTCAAGCGGACCAGAAAATAAGATACGTCTTAACTTAGAGTTAACGGGTTTATTACCTTACTTCGAATCAAAAATATTTAGCTGTTATACTATTGAGAAATGGAAACCAGATCCAGCTGTGTTTTTATGGGCAGCAAAAACAATGGGTTTTCAACCTTCGGAATGTGTTGTAATAGAGGATAGTTCTATTGGAGTTACTGCAGCTATTAATGGTGGTTTTGATGTTTTTGGCTTCACTGCTCACGATTATAATTCTGAATTGAAAAAAAACGCTACAAACACATTTGATAACATATTAAAATTGCCGGAGTTATTAAATTGTGAAGCCTAATCTCTATCTTTATAAAAAAAAGAATGATTAAACAATTATCTCATAAAATAATTTCTTGTTTCATTGTATTCTTATTAACAGTATTCTTTGGTTATGTAAATTCTCAAACCTTTGAACGGATTGAAGATATTGCTGGTTTAGGGATTCTACAAAAGAATAATGGTGTTGCTGTTGCAGATTATGATGGTGATAATGACTTGGATATTTTTGTGGTTGCTAATGGCATTGAAAATTCAGAACTACCCTCGAGTTACAGTAAATTATTTCGAAATAATAATAATGGTTCTTTTACAGACGTAACTGAAGCATCTGGGTTTATTAATCTACTGACGGAAGAAGATGATACTCAAGAAACTTTAGCGCAGCAAGGCGTTAAGTTTGGAGCCTCTTGGGGTGATTATAACAATGATGGTCTTCCGGATTTATTGTTAACTAACTCTTTAAAAGTTCAATTGTGGCGTAATCTTGGAAATAGCACTTTTGCGAACATAACTTCGATTTCGGGCTTTGACACTACCAATGAATGCATCAATACTGGAGCAACTTGGTTTGATTATAATAACGATGGGTTTTTAGATATTTATTTTAGCGATTGGAGTGAGTGCGATTCAAATTCTATGTTTAGAAATAATGGAAATAGTACATTCACCAATGTTACCGAAGCGTTGGGACTGACTGAATTAGATTCGAATTTCAGTTACACATCTTTTCCATTTGACATTAATAATGATGGATGGATGGACTTGATAGTTACCAATGATCTTGAGGATGCCAATTACCTTTACCTTAACCAATCAGGTTCAGCATTTATTGAAGCTGCGGAAACCTACGGTTTGAATAATATGATTGATGATATGGCAATTGCTATCAGTGATTTTGATTTAGATCAAGATTTTGATTTCTACATAACAGGCATTGATGAAAAAGCACTATTAGAAAATAATGGTTCTAATAATTATGCTGAGACATCAGATAATTATGGGATTGGTACAACTGGATGGTCTTGGGGAGCACGATTTTCAGATTTCGATTTAGATGGTGATGAAGATTTATTTATAGTAAATGGCTACGATTTTGAACAAAGAGGAGCTGAGCAAAATGTGTATTACAGAAATTTACACAGTCAGGGCAATGCTAGTTTTGAGGACGCTTCCGTTGAAGTAGGATTGAACGCTGAAACTGAAAGTGTTGAAGTCCTAGATTTTGATTATGATAATGATGGCGATATGGATTTAATAGTGACCAATGGTGATGGTACTATTCTTTTTTACGAAAATAAACTTCTTAGTTTTGACGATGAAAATGTAGAATTGCATTGGTTGAAAGTTCAGTTAGAGGGAACCGTTTCTAATAGAGATGCAATAGGAACTACATTGACATTAACTACAGCTAACGGAACAATAAAACGCTATTATTCTGGTGTAGGCTTTTTAAGTCAAAGCTTGCAAGCAGTTCATTTTGGGTTAAATGATGCTACTGAAATAATACAGTTAGAAATACAATGGCCATCTGGTTTAGAAGAAACTTATAATAATTTAATTTCAGATGTTACTATAAGGGCTACAGAAGGACAAGGTTATGAGGTTTTAGATATTGAACCAAGTCAAAAAGTATACGGTTGTACGGATCCTGTGTCATGTTCTTATAATCCAGAAGCAACATTAGATGATGGTTCTTGTACCTATTTACAATCTCAAACCATAGTTGGTACTGCATTCTCTTCATTTTTGAGAACGGAAACTTATAGTTATACTATAGCTAACGGCTCAACAGCAAATTGGCAAGTTTCTAGTGGTGAAATATTAAGTGGTCAAGGTACGGGTACAATAACAGTAAAATGGCATTTAGAAGAATTTGGAAATATATCTATTATCGAATCAAATGAGCAATGTTCAAGTTTAGAGTCGTCGTTATCTGTTGCCTTAGGTGTAGATAATCTGCCAGAAGATGTTTCTATTGCGAGATTATGGAATGAAGTTTTACTCGATGCTATTAGAAATGACTTTGCCAGACCTACAGTACATGCAAGAAATTTGTTTCATTTAAGTGTTGCTATGTATGATATTTGGGCGATTTATGATGATGACGCTCGACCATATCTTATTGGAAATACTGTACATGGTTTTAGTAGTAACCTTGAAGATTTTATTCTAATAGATAGTAAAGAGGAATCTCAAAGGGGAGCAATAAGCTATGCCATGTATCGATTACTTTCGCATCGTTTTCAAAATTCACCAAATGTAGAAACATCACAAGCATCATTTGATTTAATAATGAATAAATTAGGCTATGATACGTCTTATTCTTCGGTCTTATACGAATTTGGTAATGCTGCTGCATTAGGCAATTATGTCGCACAAACCATAATTGATTATGGTCTGCAGGATGGGGCAAGAGAGCAAACGGGATATGACAACGCTTATTACGAACCCGTTAACGTGCCATATGCTTTAGATTTAAATAATAACGCACCAATTAACGATCCTAATCGATGGCAACCGTTAGGTTTAGATACCTTTATAGATCAGGGAGGAACCATAGTAGATGGCAATGTGCCACCATTTTTAAGCCCAGAATGGGGAAATGTTTTTGCTTTTGCTTTAACTGATGAAGATAAAGTTACATATGAAAGAGATGGTAATCAATATCAGGTATATCACGATCCTTCTGATCCGCCCTATATTAGTCTAACAGAAGATAATGATGCCAGCGATGCGTATAAATGGGGATTTACAATGGTTTCTGTTTGGCAATCCCATTTAGATCCTAGTGATGGAGTTCTATGGGATATTTCACCAAATTCAATTGGTAATGTAGACATAAGTACGTTTCCAACCGATTATGCTGATTATCCTAATTTCTATAATTATTTTGAAGGTGGAGGCAATAGTAATGGACATGCTGTAAATCCGGCAACTGGCAATCCATATGACACTAATTTGGTGCCAAGAGGTGATTATGGTAGAGTGCTTGCCGAATTTTGGGCAGATGGACCAGATTCTGAAACTCCTCCAGGTCACTGGTTTACATTGTTGAATTATGTCAATGACCATCCACTGTTTGAAAAACGTTTTCAAGGTGAAGGTGAAATTTTGAATCCGTTAGAATGGGATGTGAAATCCTATTTTATTCTAGGTGGAGGAATGCATGATTCTGCAATTTCAGCATGGAGTGTAAAAGGTTGGTATGATTATATACGACCAATTTCTGCAATTCGTTCTATGGCAGAACGTGGACAAAGCACAGATATGTCTTTAGACAATTATAATATTTCAGGAATTACATTGATTGAAGATTATATTGAAGTGGTTGAGCCTGGTGATCCTTTAGCAGGTTTTGCAAATCAACATGTCGACAAGATAAAATTGTATACATGGAAAGGACATGATTTTATTGGTGATACTGAAACAGATCAGGCAGGTGTAGGTTGGATTTTAGCAGAAGATTGGTATCCATATCAAAGACCAACATTTGTAACGCCACCATTTGCTGGTTATGTGTCAGGGCATTCAACCTATTCTAGAGCAGCAGCGGAATTAATGACTATGATGACAGGAAGTGAGTTTTTTCCTGGCGGTTTGGGAGAATTTGTAGCTAAAAAGGACGAATTTTTAGTTTTTGAAGAAGGACCATCACAAGATATTGTATTACAATGGGCTACTTATAGAGATGCTTCAGATCAGACAAGTTTAAGTCGAATTTGGGGAGGGATTCATCCTCCTGCAGATGATATTCCTGGACGATATATTGGGCAAGAAGTAGCAGAAGAAACCTTTAGTTTTGCGGTACCCTATTTTGAAACTGAGGTGACAAATGTAAATAATAGTGAAGAAATTGTTATATATCCTAATCCAACAACGAACGGAGAACTCTTTATTACAAATACGAAAATAGACGATACTATCAATGTTTTTGATATAAAAGGCCGTAAAATTAGTATTCTTTATAGAAGGTATAATGAATTGAATACAACTACATCTGTAAAACTAGGAAAAGTTGCTGCTGGCTTATATATGTTGAGGGTCAACAATACATCTAAAATGATTGTTGTTAATGACTAGTTTGCAACCTCAGAAAACTTAACCTTTATGCTCTTAATAACTTGATGATCTAAAACTATATTTTTAGTAATTATGAATGCCCTTATTGTATCTGTTTTGATTATTTTATCAGAATTGATTTTATACTCAAATACAATTGTTTGAACAGAATCATTCTGAGCATGTAAATTTACTATGGGCTTTAAATTAGAAATAATGATTTTCTCACCTAAATAATTGAGCAGTTCTTTTTCTATTATTGGATTAGATTTATTGTGAAACTTCTCAAAATTTGGGTTTTTTAAAATTTCATAATTTACATCGTACAATTCTTGAAGCTTTTCCTCTATAATATTCAATTCATTATAATGTTGTTTGTTCGTTACATCATCTGAAACACTTTTATTAATGACAGCTTCTTCTTCAAAATCTAAGGAATCAACAGACATATCTCTGTTTGAATTATTACAGCTGAATAAAATAAAAACTAATATTACCCAAAATTTCTATTCAATTCAAATCGTATGTTTCAGAAATGCGTTTTGAAAACAATTTGTAAAACAAAGAGAATCGTTTTACTTTAAAAGTACCTGTAAAGTATTTTGATAGCATTATAGATTCAATAAGTTCAGTAGCTGAATTTATTGAGTTCGAAAACATAAGTACTAAGGATGTGACGTCAGAGTATATTGATTTCGAAGCAAGATTAAAAACTAAGTTGGCAGTGAAGGAGCGATACGAATTAATCTTAAGAAATAAAGCTAAGAGTGTTAAAGATTTGCTAGATGTTGAAGAAAAATTGCAAAGAATTCAAGAGGAAATTGAATCTAGTTAAGGGCAATTAAAATACTTGACGAGCAAAGTAGCTTTTAGTACAATTCAAATAGATTTATACGAAACAGTTGAGTACAAAGAAGAACCTGAACAGTATAAGAAAACCTTCTTGTCAGAAATTAAAACTGGTTTTGTTTCTGGTTGGAATATTTTAGAATCATTTCTGGTTGGTATCGTTCATGTATGGCCGCTATTAGTAATTGGGTTCTTGTTATTTTTATTCATTAGAAAAAGAATAAGAAAGTAATATTATAATCCACTATTTTTGCAACCATGCAAAAAACGCTTATAGATTTTATTCCAACGGATTCGCAACAGATGGTCACAGATTTATTAGCTATTGATAATCTCAATGTTAAAATAAAAAATGAACGCAAAACGCGTCATGGAGATTATAGACAGTTACCAAATGGTAAGCATCAGATTACAGTGAATTCCAATTTAAATCCATATCGTTTTTTGATTACACTTTTGCATGAAATTGCTCATTTTGAAGCTTATAAAAATCATGGACGTTTTATTAAGCCACACGGAAAAGAATGGAAGCAGACGTTTCAACATTTAATGTTACCGTTTTTGCGTCCAGAGGTTTTTCCGGCAGATTTATTACCAATATTAGCAAAACATTTTAAAAACCCAAAAGCATCCAGCGACACAGATACACAACTCGCATTAGCTTTAAAGCAATTCAACGAACCTAATGGAAAGACTTATGTTTTTGAATTACCTTTGGGACAATCTTTTAAACTATACAATGGTAAAGTATTTAAAAGAGGTGAAAAAAGAAGAAAACGTTTTGAATGTGTTGAGGTTAAAACAGGTAAATTATATTTATTTAATCCTAATGCAGAAGTAGAACAATTAGATTAACAATTTACAAGTAACATGAAAAATAAAAATTATTACGCAATACTAATGGCAGGTGGAGTAGGTTCGCGTTTTTGGCCTGTTAGTACTCAAGATTTCCCAAAGCAGTTTCATGATATGTTGGGGACTGGTGAAACACTAATTCAAAAAACATTCAATCGATTAGCTAATCTTATCCCTGAAGAAAATATTTTCATATTAACAAATGAGAGGTATAACGATTTGGTTTTTGAGCAACTTCCTAGTGTTACAAAGCGACAGGTCGTATTAGAGCCAGCAATGCGAAATACAGCGCCTTGTATTTTGTACGCTGCATTGAAAATTCAAAAAGAAAACGAAGATGCTGTAATGATTGTTGCACCTAGTGACCATTGGATTGAGGATGAACAAGCATTTTCTAATAATGTAAAAACCGCTTTTGATTATTGCGAATCTAATGATGCACTAATGACTTTAGGGATTACTCCAACTTTTCCTAATACAGGTTATGGCTATATAGAATATGATAAATCTTCCGCTACAGAAATTAAATCAGTAAATCAGTTTAGAGAAAAACCAGATTACGAAACAGCTAAATCCTTTATTAATCAAGGTAATTTCTTATGGAATGCTGGTATTTTTATGTGGAGTGCTAAAACCGTGATTTCAGCTTTTAAGAATAATCAACCAGAATTGTTTAAATTATTTGAGAGTGGCTATAATGCTTACAATACAGAATTTGAAGACGATTTTATAAGAGATAATTATAAAAAAGCTGAAAACATATCTGTGGATTATGCCATCATGGAAAAAAGCAAAAATGTATATGTTATACCTGCAACTTTCGACTGGAATGACCTTGGAACATGGGGAAGTCTTTATGATAAATTAGATAAAGACAATAACAATAATGCCATTGTAAATTCTAAAGCATTATTAGAAGATGCTTCGGGCAATATGATTAGATCCAAAAAGGATAAAGTTGTAGTTGTAGACGGTCTAAAAGATTACATAATTGTAGATAAAGAAGAAGTTTTACTTATCTTTCCTAAGACTAAGGAACAAGATATCAAAAAAGTACTTCAAAATGTTAAAGCCAATTTTGGAGAAGAATATGGTTAATTATGAGTGAAGAAAGCAAATTTAATTTTTCTGAAGAAGAGCAGCAGCAAATAGATAAAGATAAATCTGTAGAAGAAAAAAAAGCAGCCGTAAAGAAAGATGCTAAAGGGTTATTTGCAAGTATAAAAACGTTTTTAAAAGAGCTTCTTGATTTTAGAGAAGATACAGATCGTGATGCTACAATAGAAGCTATAAAAAATGACATTCCTTTTAAAGGTGCGACGGCTTGGATTTTAGTCTGCTCTATTTTTGTAGCATCCGTTGGTTTAAATGCTAATTCCACAGCAGTTGTTATTGGAGCCATGTTAATTTCTCCACTTATGGGACCAATCTTAGGTGTTGGAATGTCTATTGCATTAAATGATATTGATACCTTAAAAAGGTCTTTAATAAACCTAGCGATAATGATTGTGCTAAGTTTATTAACTGCGTTTTTATTTTTTAAATTTTTCCCACTCAGTGAAGATACATCAGAGCTACTTGGACGTGTAAAACCAGATATAAGAGATGTTTTAATTGCTTTTTTTGGCGGTTTAGCACTAATCATTGCACGTACTAAAAAAGGTACGATCGCTTCCGTAATTTTTGGTGTGGCTATTGCTACAGCTTTAATGCCACCTTTGTGTACAGCAGGTTATGGTTTAGCTAAAGGAAATTGGGAATATTTTGGAGGTGCCATGTACTTATTTACTATAAATACTATTTTTATCGCTTTAGCTACATTTCTAGTATTAAAAATATTACGTTTTCCAATGCTTAAGTATGCTAATTCGGCAAAGAGAAAGCGTATCGCAAGAATAGCATCTTTATTGGCAATAGTTGTTATGATACCAGCTATATTAACGTTTATAGATGTATTGCGTGAAAGTACTTTTGAGCGAGACGCTAAAGCTTTTATTAATAATGAACTTTCCTCATTACCAAATGCTAATTATATAAAAAAGAATGCAATTTTTGATTATGAACCAAATGGGGAATCTATTATTGAATTAATTCCTTTCGGAAATGATGAAATTTCAGATGATACAAAGAAATTTTTAGAACAACGTCTCTCAGATTATTCTGCGTTAGGTTCTGCGAAATTGTACGTAAATCAAGTTAAAAATAGAGCGATTAACAATTTGGAATATATGGAAGAGTTACGTTCTAGAGACTCTTTAGATTTATTAACTCAAGGACAAAAAATATCTTATTTAGAAGATCGTGTGCTTAAACTTTCGAGATTAGAACGTGATCAGATTCCGTTTGATGAATTAACAAAAGAACTAAAAATTAATTATGATAAGTTAGAACAAATATCATTTGCTAATGAGATTAAATCTAATTTTAAAAAGCTAGATACGATGAAAGTGTTTTACATAAAATGGATAGATTCTTTAGTTACCGCAGATTCTAAATTAAAAGAGGGTAAAAGACTTGAGGCCTTTATTAAGGAAAGGCTAGATTTAGATACACTTGTAATTAGAAGCTTAAACTAACTACTCGTTTTCTTCAATATACATTTTGCGGACTTTTTTAAATAATTCAGAAGAATAGACAAAGCTAGTAACTGCTTCGTTGTCTGTTTTAAAAATGGTTTCTTTAGAACCTTCCCAAGCTTTTATACCATCTTTTAAAAAGACAATTTTTTCTCCGATTTCCATTACAGAATTCATATCGTGAGAATTAATCACTGTAATGATATCAAATTCGTCCGTAATTTCCTGAATTAAATTATCTATTACAATCGCTGTTTTTGGATCTAGACCAGAATTTGGTTCATCACAAAACAAATATTTAGGATTATTTACAATTGCTCTTGCAATTGCCACCCTTTTTTGCATTCCACCAGAAGCCTCACTTGGCATTTTTTTGTGGGCATTGGGAAGGTTTACGCGGTTTAAAACCACATTAACTCTATCTTCCATTTCACTCAAACTCTGTTTGGTGAACATGCGTAGGGGAAACATAACATTTTCGGCAATAGTCATGGAATCAAATAGAGCACTACCTTGAAATACCATCCCTATTTCTGCACGTAAATCTCTTTTTTCATTGACACTAAGTTGACTAAAAATTTTGCCATCATAGGATATAGAACCTTGCTCAAATTCAAACAAACCTAACAAGCATTTTAGAAACACTGTTTTACCAGAACCACTCTGACCAATAATCAAGTTAGTTTTACCTTTTTCAAAAGAAGTTGTAATACCCTTAAGGATATGAGCATCACCAAACGATTTATGTAAGTCTTTTACCTCTATCATTAGCCCAATAATAAACTGGTTAGTAAAAAGTTTAATAGAATAATTACAACACTAGTCCATACAAAAGAGGTTGTACTGGCTTTACCTACTTCTAAGGCTCCACCTTTCATAAAGTAACCATAATACGATGGAATAGTTGCTAAAATAAATGCGAATACTAATGTTTTTATAAAAGCATATGCAATATGAAATGGTATAAAATCAGTTTGAATTCCTTCTATATAATCTTCTAATGTTCCATATCCTCCATAAACACAGGCTGCCATACCACCTAAAACACCAAGAAACATTGCAATTGAAATTACAAATGGATAAAGTGTTAAAGCAATAAACTTAGGAAACACTAAATAATTAATTGCATTAATTCCCATAACTTCTAAAGCATCAATCTGCTCTGTTACTCGCATTGTTCCAATACTCGAAGTAATAAAAGAACCAACTTTACCTGCCATAATTATGGAGATAAACGTAGGTGCAAATTCTAAAATAATGGACTGTCGTGTTGCAAAGCCAACTAAATATTTTGGAATTAGCGGATTACTAATATTTAAAGATGTTTGTATGGCAACTACACCACCAACAAAAAAGGCAATAAAAGCAACGATGCCTAACGACCCAATAATAAGATCATCGATGTCTTTAAAGATTAAAGTTTTCATTACAGACCATTTCGTAGGTTTGCGAAAAATGTCTTTAATCATTATAAAATAAGTGCCAATGTTGTGTAGGTACTTCATGCAAGAATTTCTTGTGTGCTAAAGTATAAAAAATGATTAGTTATTAACGTTAATTTAAATTAAGATGTTCTAAAAAGTGTATTTTTGAAGTTCATAGTAAGACATATCTACCCATGAAAAAATTCTTAGTGTTAACTGTATTTGTATTCATGTTTTCTTCTTGTGGATCACAAGGTCAAATAGTAACCTCTAATGTAAATACGGTTGAGGTAAAAACAAGTTTAAGACCAAAATTAGTTGTCGGTATTGTAGTAGATCAAATGCGCTACGATTATTTAACACGTTTTGAATCTAAATATGGAGAAGGTGGTTTTAAGCGAATGATAAATGAAGGTTTTAATTGTAAAAACAGCCACTTTAACTATGTGCCAACCTACACAGGTCCAGGTCACGCATCAATATATACAGGTACAACACCAAAAAATCATGGCATAATTGGTAATAATTGGTATGATAAAACAACAAAAAAAATGGTGTATTGTGCAGGTGACGATTCAGTTGAATCTGTTGGAACTACTAATAAAGCAGGGAAAATGTCACCACGCAGAATGCAAACAACTAGTTTCGCAGATGAGAATAGATTATTTACACAGAGCCAAGGAAAGACCATAGGAATTTCACTAAAAGATAGAGGTGCAATTTTACCTGCAGGTCATACAGCAAATGCAGCATATTGGTTCCACGGACGAGATGAAGGTGCTTGGATTTCTAGCTCTTTTTATATGAATGAATTGCCACAATGGGTATTAGACTTTAACAAATCTGAAGCTGCAGAATCGTATTTAAAAGTTTGGAATACAGTTTATGATATTTCTACATACACAGAAAGTGGGGCAGATGAAAATAATTTTGAAGGTGGTTTCAAAGGGAAAGATAAAGCAACGTTTCCTTATGATTTAGCAGCTTTAAGTAAAGAAAATCGTGGTTTTGATATATTAAAGGCAACACCATATGGAAATAGTTTAACCACTGATTTTGCAATGGCTGCAATAAAAGCAGAACATCTAGGGCAGGATGATATTACAGATGTACTTACAGTTAGTTATTCTAGTACTGATTATGTTGGTCATAATTTTGGTGTCAATTCTAAAGAAATAGAAGATACATATATCCGTTTAGATAAAGACTTAGAGCGTTTCTTTAACTATTTGGATGCAACTATTGGAACAGGCGAGTACACTATTTTTCTAACAGCAGATCATGGAGCAATTGATGTACCGTCGTATTTACAAAGTATGAATATACCTGCGGGATATTTAGACAATAAAGCAACAAAAACGAAATTTGAAAAATACGTTGAAGCTAAATTCAAAAATTCAGAATTAATAGAAAATGTAAGTAACAATCAGATTTTCTTGAATCGTACAACTATTGATAGTCTGGGACTTAATATTAATGAGGTTCAAGAAAGCATGGTTAATGAACTAATTGCATACAAAAACGTCAATAAAGTGTTTTCTGCGTTTACTATGACGACTACAGATTTTACGACTGGCATAGAGGCTCTATTGCAAAATGGTTATAATCAAAAGCGTTCTGGTGATGTTATTTTAGTGCCAAACTCTAATTATATTTCATATAGTAAAACGGGTTCAACGCATGGTAGTGGATTAAACCATGATACACACGTACCATTATTATTTTTCGGAAAAGGAATTAAACATGGCGAAACATTGAATAAAACTGTGATTCCTGATATTGCACCTACAATTTCCGCACTTTTAGGTATTAGTTTCCCTAATGGATCTTCAGGTATACCTTTAGGATTTGTAATAGAGTAATTAGTTTGAAAAAAAATAAAATTTATTCAATCATTGCAATACTTATTGTTGTTGCCATATATACTTACGATTACTATCAAAATTCTAAAGCGCAATCCATAATAGTTGAAACTGTTAAAACATCAAAAGAAAATACCAATGCATATTTTCTACCTACAAGTACTACTAATCAAATAATTCATCATCAAAACTATTCATTGTCTTACAGTGAGCCACATGAGCAAGCTGAATGGGTTGCTTATGAGTTAAAAGCTTCGCATTTAAGCTATACCAACCATAAAAGACCTTATTTTGAAATTGACAAGTCTGTGAAAACAGGTGCTGCACATTGGCGCAATTATAAAAGCTCGGGTTACGACAAAGGTCATTTGTGTCCGGCAGGAGATAGACGATATACAAAAAAAGCACATGACGAGACGTTTTTAACAAGTAATGTGAGCCCTCAGAAGCATAAATTTAATTCAGGGCTCTGGAATCGCTTAGAAAAAAAAGTGCGTTATTGGGCAAGGAAAAATGATGGAATTTTTGTGGTTACAGGAGGTGTCCTTAAAAAAGGGCTAAAAACAATTGGAGATGAAGATGTTTCTGTGCCTAATCAGTTTTATAAAGTTATATTAAATAATACCAATGGTAAAATTAAAGTGCTTGCATTTTTAATGAATCACCAAGATTCGGATTTACCTCTTTATAAATTTGTAGTTTCTATTGATGAAATTGAAGCGTTAACAGGAATTGATTTTTTCCCAGAATTAGAAGATACTATAGAAGACAGATTAGAAGCATCGAGCAGTTATAAGCGTTGGAGTTTTAACTAAATTTATTTTTAATACCCTTCCAACGTAAAGCTCTTATAAATTTTCCTTCATCTTTAGAAACTAAAAACTCAACTCCTTCAGATTTCGCTTTAAAATAACCAAACAAATAATTTTTGAATAGTCTTAAACTAACTTTTTTATAAGCGAGTTTCAGGGCAGAAATTAAAGTAATCCAAAAACCGTAACGCATTTTGTACATAGCTTCTCCCTGCAAATATTTTGAAGCTTTGTTGTAACGTTTTCCGGTTGGTTTTAGGTGTTTAACATGTAATGATTCGTCAGTTAGAATCTCCCAGCCATGATACTTTGCTAATAATTCATCAACAGTATCCCAACCTATCGATGGTTTTAATTGTCCAATTTGTTCAAAACATTCTTTTCTGTAAGCTTTTAGCGCACCTCTTATGTGGTCTTTGTTCGTTAGGTTTTCTAGCGTCCAATTGTTGGCTTTATTGATATAACAAAAACCAGAAGCCATGCCAAGCTTTGGATTTTGTTTAAAATGATTTGCAATATTTTCTAAATAGTTTTCAGGAAAAATAAGATCTGCATCAAACTTACAGATGATATCATAATTCTCATCTAGAGATTCTAAACCTTTATTAAATGCTTTTATGATTTTTGAACCTGGTAAATGTGCATCTGAAGATTTAGAATTTATAAGAGAAATCCAAGGATACTTTGAGGCATAGTCTTCCGCAATAGATTGTGTGTTATCACTAGAATTATCATTAACGATTACAACTTTTTTTGGTAACAAACTTTGATTAGCTAAAGACTCAAGTGTTTTGCCAATGTAATCTTGTTCGTTATGTGCAGGTATGATGATATAAAATTTCAAATCTCAAAATCCAAAACCCAAAGCTAACAAAACCCAATTGGAATTTAGTGTTTGTTATTTGGAAATTTTTACGCGTTCAGCATAAACAATATAATATCTAGGAGTAAATTGTCTTAGCAATGGTCTAATACCAATTTTGTTTACAGGATTGGTCCATTTTTTTCTATCCTTAATTTCCCATCCTGTTTTTTCTAAAAGCCAATCTAGTTGCCAATCTTCAAACTCATGGTAATGCCTATCTCGCTCATCAGTTTTGCTTCTATATGCCTTAGCAAACCATAATCTTAAGGGAATACTTATTATCACCTTATCCGCATTAATTGATTTCAATACTTCGTATGGTGATAAAAGATGTTCAAAAATTTCAAAAGCAGTAACTACTTTTGCGGAAGAATTATTAAGAGCAGAATGGTCGTCGTCCAAATCTTCACCAGTAGTGTTTCTAACCTTGTAGCCTTCGGAAATCATAATTTCCGAAAATGGATTTTTAACACCTAAATCTAAAATCGATTCAGCTGTATCGATATGTTTTTTTAAAAATTGAAGAGTATGTTTAAAGCGCTTATTTGGAAAGGTTTTTTCGTACATATTATGTCTCGACAAATGTCGTCAGATTTATTAATGTCTATACACAATAGCATTAATATTCATGCCAGCTCCAACACTTGCAAAAATAATTACATCCCCTTTATTTATTTCCTGTCCTTCGAGTTGACCATTTAATATCATATCGAATAAAGTTGGCACAGTTGCAACGCTCGAATTACCTAAAAGGTTTATGGACATCGGCATTATTCCTTCTGGCATAGCCATTTTATGAAGCTTGTAAAAACGTTTCACAATGGCTTCATCCATTTTCTCATTTGCTTGATGAATCAATATTTTTTTAACTGCATTAATTGAAACACCACTATTATCTAGGCAAGTTTTTAAGGCTAATGGTACGTTAGTTAAAGCGAATTCATAAATCTTGCGACCATACATTTTAATATAGCGACGTTGATCTGTAATGTCTTGATTATTGGTTTCTCCAAAGTATATAAAATGTGCTTCGTCTAAGGTGAAAGTTGCAGTTTCGTGTGCTAGAATTCCGCCTTCTTCGTCACTTTCCTCAATAATTACAGCACCAGCACCATCACTATAAATCATAGAATCTCTATCGTGTTTATCGATAACTCGAGAAAGGGTTTCTGAACCTATAATTAAGCAGCGTTTGGCCAGACCAGAAGCAATAAATGCTTTGGCTTGAATGACACCTTCTATCCAACCGGGACAACCAAAAAGTAAGTCGTAACCAACACATCTTGGGTTTTCAATTTTCAATAAATGTTTAACTCGAGAGGCAATACTAGGCACAGTATCACTTTGTTCAGTATTATGCTTTATATCACCATAATTGTGGGCAACTATAATGTAATCTAAACTTTCTTTATCAATATTTGCGTTAGAAATAGCTTTTTGAGCAGCAAAAAATGCAATATCACTATTTAATTGATCATCTTTAATATAGCGTCTTTCTTGAATACCAGTTATGGCTTTAAACTTATCTACAATAACTTCTGTGGTACTATTTATTGCAGATCCATCAGCATTTAAAAATTCATGATTATAAAAATCTTCATTTTTTTCAACAATACTTGGGATATAACTACCTGTTCCTGATATTCTAATACTCATATTAATTTATTATCATTTCATTTATACGAAGCTACAGAATAAAGAATAGAGTATACGATTTTCACTCTTTGAAACCAGTATTTTTACCAAATTCTTAATCATCCTGTCTTTTTGCATATAATTGATAAAAAAAACACTAAAAATAAATGCTTTTTTTAATATTATTAGGCCTCTATATACTCTTCAATAGGTACGCAACTACATATTAAATTCCTATCGCCATAGGCGTCATCTACGCGTCGTACACTTGGCCAAAATTTATTGTCTTTTACATACTCTAATGGAAAAGCGGCGGCTTCTCTTGTATAAGGTAACACCCAATTATCAGACGTTAACATTTCCATAGTATGCGGTGCATTTTTTAATACATTGTTAGGTTCCTCTTTTGTAGCTGATTCTATCTCTTTACTAATAGAAATCATAGCATTACAAAAACGATCCATTTCCGCTTTACTTTCACTTTCCGTTGGTTCAATCATCATTGTTCCAGCGACAGGAAAAGAAACAGTTGGTGCATGGAATCCATAATCTATTAAACGCTTTGCAATATCAGAAACTTCAATGCCATTTGTTTTAAAGCTGCGGCAATCTATTATCATTTCGTGTGCTGCTCTTCCGTTTTCACCAGAATAGAGTGTTGGGTAAAATCCTTCCAAACGTTCTTTGATATAATTGGCATTTAAAATTGCAATTTCAGTGGACTTTTTTAAACCTCTGTAACCTAACATTTTTATATAGCCATAAGAAATAAGACAAACTAAAGAAGAACCAAAAGGTGCTGCAGAAATTGCAGATATAGCTTGTTCTCCTCCTGTCGTAATTATTGGGTTTCCAGGTAAAAATGGAACTAATTGTTCTGCTACACATATTGGGCCAACACCAGGACCACCACCACCATGAGGAATCGCAAAGGTTTTATGCAAATTTAAATGACAAACATCGGCACCAATATTCCCAGGATTTGTTAATCCTACCTGTGCATTCATGTTTGCCCCATCCATATAAACCTGCCCACCATTATCGTGAATAATCTGGGTAATGTCTTTAATAGCAGATTCGTAAACTCCATGTGTAGAAGGATATGTAACCATAAGAGCTGCCAGGTTATCTTTATATAATTCAGCTTTCTCTTTTAAATCTTCTACATCGATATTACCATTGTCTGATGCTTTCGTTACTATAACTTTCATACCAGCCATAACAGCACTTGCCGGATTGGTTCCGTGTGCCGAAGAAGGTATAAGACAAATATTTCTATGATGATCGTTACGCGACTCATGATAAGCCTTAATCACCATGAGGCCAGCAAACTCACCTTGAGCACCCGAATTTGGTTGCAATGATGTTGCTGAAAAGCCGGTAATTTCACTAAGCTGATCTTCTAAGGTTTTTAACATGGTGGTGTACCCTTTGGCTTGTTCAATTGGAACAAAAGGATGAATGGTTCCCCAATTACTCCAACTTAATGGTAACATTTCTGAAGCTGCATTCAATTTCATTGTACAAGACCCTAATGATATCATAGAATGGTTTAATGCTAAATCTTTACGCTCTAAGCGTTTGATGTAACGCATTAATTCAGTTTCAGAATGGTAAGTGTTAAATACATCAACTTTTAAAAAGTCCGACTGACGTTGTAATGTATCTTGAATGGTCTCTGATTGAGAAATAGATGTAATCTTTTCTGTTGTTTTTCCTGTTACGGTTTCAAAAATTGAAATGATTTCATTTAAATCTGAAATAGTTGTCGTTTCATTTAATGAAATAGTTACTGTATCAGCATTTGGATAATAGAAATTGACTTCACGTTTATCCGCTTCAGTATTAACTTTTTTAGCATCCGCTTTTATTTGAAGTGTATCAAAATAATGTGAGTTTAATTGTGCTAAACCTAATTTTACTAATGCGTTAGAAAGAGCAGAAGCAGAGCTATTTACTTTATTAGCGATAAATTCTAATCCTTTAGGACCATGGTAAACGGCATACATTCCTGCCATTACAGCCAATAAAACTTGTGCTGTACATATGTTAGAAGTGGCTTTGGCGCGTTTAATATGTTGCTCGCGTGTTTGTAAAGCCATACGTAAAGCTCTATTGCCATTAGCATCCTTGGTAACTCCAATTATTCTGCCTGGTACATCACGTTTATACGCTTCTTTTGTAGCAAAATAGGCAGCATGAGGACCTCCATAACCCATAGGTATGCCAAATCGTTGTGTCGTGCCAACTACAACATCAGCGCCAAATTTTCCGGGAGCTTCAAGCTTTACTAAACTTAAAATATCTGCTGCAATAGCAACTTTAATTCTTGCTGAATTCGCTTTTTCTATAAATGTTTTAATGTCGGTAATTTGCCCATCTTTTCCAGGATACTGTAATAAAGCTCCAAAGAAATCATCTGTAAAATTGAATTCTGTTTCGTTTCCAACGATTAATTCTATTCCAATAGGATGAGCTCTGGTTTCTAACAGCGATAATGTTTGAGGTAAAACAGTGTCTGAAACAAAGAATTTATTAATCTTCGCTTTCTTTTGGTCACGCTCTCTAACTGCAAATAATAAATTCATTGCCTCGGCAGCTGCAGTACTTTCATCTAATAACGATGCGTTTGCTATTTCCATACCAGTTAGATCAATAACCATAGTCTGAAAATTTAACAAAGCTTCTAAACGTCCTTGGGCAATTTCAGCTTGGTACGGAGTATAAGCTGTATACCAACCTGGGTTTTCTAATATATTACGTTGAATAACAGCCGGTAAATTAGAAGGGTGGTAACCTAAGCCAATATAACATTTAAAGACTTTATTTAGTTGAGATAGCTCGTATATATGATTTAAATACTCTTGCTCACTCATGGCAGCATCTAAATCTAAATTCTTTTTTAAACGAATATCATCTGGCACAGTTTCGTATACCAGTTGTTCTATATCTGAAACTCCTAAAGTGTTTAACATTGATTTTTGTTCTTGCGAACTTGGGCCAATATGTCTGAGTGCAAAAGAGGTTGTGTCCATTAAAAGAGGTTGTGTTTATTTAGTTTTGCAAAAATACGTATTTAGCCCTTTTTATTTGTTAAGTAATTCTAAAGTTTTTAACGGAAACATAGGATTATTAACACATTGTTTATTTTTGTTTCATGAATGTTTTAAAGCGCATATTCAATTTTTATATAAACAGTAGTGTTCACGTGGCATTGGGTGTATATGCGTTAACTTGGGTAACATTAATTCAGTTCGATATAGATTATGATGAGAACAGTCTTTATTTTGTGTTTTACGCTACAATTACGGGTTATAATTTTGTGAAGTATTTTGGCGTTGCAAAGTTTCATCATAGAAGTTTAGCGCGCTGGTTAAAAGCGATTCAAATATTTTCTTTTATTACATTCATTGCGTTATGCTACTATACATGTAAGCTTAATGCCAATACACTTATTATAATTGCAATTCTTGGGGTAATTACATTTTTATATGCAATACCATTATTACCTAAGAAATATTTTATAGATGACCAGAAAAATTTAAGGCAAATTAATGGATTGAAAGTATATGTTATTGCTTTCGTATGGTGTTTTACAACCGTTTTTTTGCCACTTGTTAATAATAATGTTTCAATAGATAGCGATGTTATTATTACAGGAGTTCAACGATATATTTTTGTAATTGTACTCATGTTGCCTTTTGAAATTAGAGATTTAAACTACGATAATTTAAAACTTGGGACTATCCCACAACGGATTGGTGTGGTGCGAACAAAAATAATGGGTGTATTGCTTCTCATAGTTTTTATGATGTTAGAATTTTTTAAGAATGAATTAACTAGTAATGCTATAGTTACAATGTTAATCATGTTATTTATCACACTTTTATTTGTGATTTTCTCTCAAAAAAATCAATCTAAATATTACAGTGCATTTTGGGTAGAAGCATTACCTGTTGTATGGCTCAGCATATTATTGACGCTTAGTTAATTCTTCTTTAAAGTTTTTTTGAAGTGATTTACGCTCGTTACTTTTTAAGCATTTTACTTCAGATTTTTGCATTGCAGCTGTGAGCTTGTTATTATTTTTAGAATAACTTTTTGTGAATTTGCACCAGATTAAACGAATACCAAGTTTTAACCTTTCCCAGCCCGTGGCTTCATCATACTGCGACTTATCACAAATATGTTTTGCTTCCTGACAACTAATAAATAAAAAACTTTTTTTCATTTTGATTAAAACCAATTTTTTTTCATGCAATCAGCTAAAGCTGTTCTTGCTCGGTGTATAATTACCCAGAGATTAGACGGAGTAATATTTAATTCATTACAAATAGTTTCGGTATCGTAGCCTAATATCGTTTTCATTTTAAAAACTTCAGCTTGCTTTTCTGGTAATTTCGCTAGGCAATCATAAATAGCATCCCCTAATTCAGAATTTACCAAAGTGTCTTCAGCAGTTTTATCAAAAGGGTCTGCGACACGTTCTTCTAACCAATCTCCTTCAGCTTCTGTGTCATTATTATACCGCATTCTAACTTCCGCTTTACCTTTATTAGAATTTATTTTACGATAATGGTCAATGACTTTGCGTTTTAGTATTGAAATTAACCAAGTACGTTCGCTAGCTTCACCTTTAAAATTGACCATGGATTTTAATCCTGCCAAAAATGTTTCGGACACCAAATCTTTCGCGATCTCTCTATCACTAACACGCATTATGGTGTAGTTGAAGAGATAATCGGAATATAATTTTATCCAATTATTTGGATCTATTTGATGTTTAGGCATTTTTTATTTTCATTGCTGAATCAAAATTAAGTGAAATAAATGAAAAAATAATTGTCTTTTTTAAAGTAAACCGAATATCTGTATAGTTATATTTTATAGCTATTTTTTGTTTGGTCGCACCTATGAAATAATATCCAAAATTTTTCATATGAAGTCCAGCAAGTAAAGCTAAAAATTGGATCTTTTAGGTTATGAAGACTTTCTCTTTTTAATGAATTAGAACTAAATAACTTCTGTTATTGCGAACGGAACATGCAATACAGATGGTACAACTCTATAAGATATGCCTACGATTTTAATATTTGTAAAGCCTAGTTTTTGTATCTCTTTTTTAATAAAAGCTGGTGTTGCTTGTTTAACTATACTTCGATGGTCACAAAGTCGATTGTAAGGGTGTTCAGCACCATTATAAAGTTGAGTTTTGTCCGTCTTAAAAAAAGCATCTGCAATAACTAATTTTCCATCTGAATTTAAAATTCGACATACATCCTTTATTGAGTTTCCGTTTATGACCTAAAATATTGAATTATTAATTTTATTGTATCAAGCCTGCGCGTCTCAGTAAAGCTTCTGGTTTTGGTTCTTGTCCTCTGAAATTCTTATATAAAGTCATTGGGTTTTCAGTACCTCCTTGTGATAAAATATAAGCTTTAAATTTATCAGCAACTGTTTTATTGAAGATGCCTTCGGCTTTAAAGTATTCAAACGCATCTGCATCTAAAACTTCGGCCCATTTATAACTATAATAACCAGAAGAATAACCACCTTGGAAAATATGAGAAAAAGACGTACTCATACAATTCTCAGCCACTTCTGGATATAAACGTGTGTCTTTAAAAGCATTTGTTTCATGCGCTTTTACCGATGTTATTGTTTCAGGAGATTCACCACCATGCCATGACATATCTAATAATCCAAAGCTTAACTGTCGTAAGGTTTGCATACCCTCATGAAATGTTGAAGATGCTTTAATTTTTTCGATAAGATTCATTGGTATCACTTCGCCAGTTTTGTAATGTGTGGCGAATAGTTTTAATGTTTCTTCTTCGTAACACCAATTTTCTAAAATCTGACTTGGTAATTCTACAAAATCCCAATATACACTCGTGCCAGATAAACTAGGGTATGTTGTATTTGCTAACATGCCATGCAATGCATGACCAAATTCATGGAACAAGGTCGTAACCTCATTAAAAGTTAACAACGATGGTTTGCTTTTTGTAGGTTTTGTGAAATTGCAAACTATAGAAACGTGTGGTCTTTCATTGACTCCATTTTTAATCATTTGTGGTTTGTAAGAGGTCATCCAAGCTCCATTTCGTTTTCCAGCTCTAGGGAAGAAATCCGCATAAAAAATTGAAACCAAGGCGTCATCAGCATCTGTAACTTTATAGGTTAGTACATCTTCATGATATTTATCTATGGTATGTATTTCCTCGAACTTTAATCCAAATAACTTTTGCGCAACCGTAAATGCACCATTAATGACATTTTCTAGTTTGAAATAGGGTTTTAATTGTTCGTCGTCCAAACTGAATAATTTTTGTTTCAATTTTTCTGAATAATAACCAGAATCCCATTTTTGTAATTGGTCAATAGCATCTAAATCTTTGGCAAAGGCTTCTAGTTTTTTAAATTCTTTTTTTGCTGCTGGTTTCGCTTTTTCTAACAATTCATTTAAAAAAGTATTAACTTTTTCTGGTGTTTCTGCCATGCGCTCTTCTAAAACAAAATGCGCATGTGTTTTGTAACCCAAAAGCTGTGCACGCTCAAAACGAAGTTGTGCAAGTTTTAAAACTATATTTTGATTGTCTAAATCATCATTGTTAAAACCTTTACTCCCAAATGCTTTAGATAATTTTTCTCGTAAAACTCTATTGTCTGCATAAGTCATAAAAGGGATATAACTTGGGTAGTCTAAAGTAATTAACCAACCCGATTTGTTTTTATTCTCAGCTAATTGTTTAGCTGCTTCTTTCGTTCCATCAGGTAATCCAGACAATTCAGACTCATCTGTAAGATGCATTTCAAAGGCGTTGGTTTCAGCTAAAATATGCTCGCCAAATTTTAGTTTTAATTGGCTTAATTCTTTATCAATAGCACGAAGTTTTGCTTTCTTTTCATCAGATAAATTAGCGCCATTTCTAGAAAATCCTTTATATTTTTTATCTAAAAGCGTGTCTTGTTCTGTGTTTAAATCTAAACTAGCCTTCGACTCATAAACAGATTTAACACGTTTAAATAATTCTTCATTTAAGGTGATGTCATTACTGAATTCTGAAAGAAGAGGTGATACTTCTTGTGCTATTTTCTGAATTTCGTCGTTAGTTTCAGCAGAATTTAAATTGAAAAATATACCCGAGATACGATCTAATTCTTCCCCAGAATAATCTAAAGCTTCAATAGTATTTTTAAACGTAGGAATCTCAGGATTATTAACTATAGCATCAATTTCTGCTTTGGCTGTTTTAATACCAGCTTTAAAAGCAGGAAGAAAATCTTCAGTTTTTATTTGCGAAAATGGTGCTGTATTGTATTTAGTTTCGAATGGATTATTGAGCAATGTCATTTTATGGTATTTTTCTTACCAATATATTGGTAGTGTTAGTTTAACGAATATTTATGAGGGCAGGTAATTAAGTAAGTTGTATATTTATGGCATCTTATTAGCATTGAACTTTGCTACTGGGAATTGATTAATAGCTAAAAGCCTTGACGAAAGTTGAGGCTTTTTTAGAGGTCTTTAGCCGAATCAATCACTTTTGCTTTTAAACCTTCTTTATATGCCATGATTTTATCTAAAACACAGTTGTCACTACTACCAATAATTTGAGCAGCTAAAATCCCAGCATTCTTTGCACCATTGAGCGCTACAGTGGCAACAGGAACTCCACCTGGCATTTGTAATATAGAGAGAACAGAATCCCAGCCATCTATGGAATTACTACTTTTTACTGGCACACCAATAATAGGTAAAGGTGATAAAGAAGCCACCATTCCGGGTAAATGTGCTGCGCCTCCAGCTCCAGCTATAATCACCTTAATGCCTCTTTTATGAGCATTCTTACCATAATCGAATAGTTTTTCGGGTGTGCGATGTGCTGAAACGATATCAACTTCAATTTCAATATCAAATCCGTTTAAAATGTCAATTGCATCTTGCATTACAGGCAAATCGCTTTTGCTTCCCATTATTACACCTACTTTACTCATAATTTATTCACTAATTACTTCTATTGTACGTTTTACTTTTTCAGCTATTTTTCTAGCTACTGCAATATCTTTGTTTACAATGGTTACATGACCCATTTTTCGGAATGGTCTGGTTTGTTTCTTCCCGTATATATGAGGGATAACACCATTCATAGCCATAATTTTTTCTATATTTTTATATAATACATTGCCCGTGTAATCTTCAGCTCCTACTAAGTTCACCATAACACCTGCAACTTTACTCTCAGTATTACCAAGCGGTAAACCTAAGATTGCTCTAAGGTGCTGTTCAAATTGTGAGGTGTAACTTGCTTCTATACTATAATGGCCCGAGTTGTGAGGTCTAGGAGCTACTTCGTTTACTAAAATGTTATCATCTTCAGTTAAAAACATTTCTACTGCGAGTAAACCTACATGCCCAAATGCAGCTGCTGTTTTTAAAGCAACAAGTTCTGCTTTTTTTGCAACGTCATCAGGTATTCTGGCCGGACAAATTACATATTCCACTTGGTTTGCAGTAGGATGAAACTCCATCTCAACGATTGGATATGTTTTTAACTCTCCTTTTTCGTTTCTTGCTACAATAACAGCGAGTTCATTTTTAAAAGGAATTAATTCTTCTGTGATGCACTCAACATTTGGTAAATCAATTAAATCTGTATAGCGTTTTACAACTTTCACACCAGTACCATCATAACCAAATTGCGTACTTTTCCATACAAATGGATAACTTATGCCACCATGATTGATAGCTTCATCAATTTCTGAAGTATATGCAAATCTCGAAAAATCTGCTGTTGGGATATTATGATCGCGATAAAACAGTTTTTGCTTTGCTTTATTCTGAATGGTTCTCAAGGTCTTTGATGACGGAAATACTTTTACACCTTCATGTTCAAGCGTTTCTAAAGCATCTACATTGACATTTTCAATTTCAAAAGTTAATACGTCTACTTTTTTTCCAAAGTTTACAACAGTGTCATAATCTAATAAGTCACCAATCGTAAATTCATCGCAAGCTAATCGTGAAGGCGCATCTGTACTCGGATCCAAAACACAAGTGTAAATATCAAATTTGCGCGTATCATAAAGCATCATTTTGCCTAATTGACCACCACCAAGAATACCGAGTTTAAAATCTGAAGAGAAATAGTTCATTAACTTAATTTGTTCCCCATTAATAAGGAAACGTGTTAAAGGTTAAAATAATCTAATTTTGAGATACAAAAATACATTATAAATAGAGAACTCTAAAAAATTGGAATTCAAAAAAATCGCTATTCCACAATCTATTGATTATCTTTGCGATTCTAAAATAAGATAACAGTGATAAAGCTTCACGATTTACATTTTAAACCTTTTATATCTGAGCAAGAGATAGATACTGCTGTGCAAAAAATGGCTGATGATATTTCGACAGATTTAGGTGATGAATTACCAGTGTTTATTGGTATTTTGAACGGATCCTTTATGTTAGTTAGTGATTTTGTAAAAAAGTATCCGAAGCCTTGTGAAGTTACTTTTATAAAACTAGCTTCTTATGAAGGCGTAAAATCTACTGAAGACATACAACGACTTATTGGTTTAACGCAAGATTTAACTGGAAGAACAGTAGTTATTTTGGAAGATATTATTGATTCAGGAAATACACTTGAAGAAGTACATCGTATTTTTAAGAACGAAGGTGTCAAAGAGCTCATTATAGCAACACTTTTCTATAAACCAGAAGCTTACAATAAGGATTTTAAACTTAATTATGTTGGTATAGAGATTCCTAATAAATTTATCGTTGGTTATGGCCTCGATTATGACGGATTAGGAAGAGATTTACCAGCTGTATATCAATTAAAAACAAAGCAATACATGACTAATATAGTGCTATTTGGACCTCCTGGTGCAGGTAAAGGAACACAGGCTAATTTTTTAAAAGAAAAATATAATTTGGTACATATCTCAACAGGAGATGTTTTTAGATATAATATCAAAAACGAAACAGCCTTAGGAATGCTAGCTAAATCTTTTATGGATAAAGGTGAATTAGTACCAGATCAGGTAACAATTGATATGCTTAATAAGGAAGTTGAGAAAAATACAGGAGCAAAAGGATTTATTTTCGATGGTTTCCCAAGAACCAATGCTCAGGCAAAAGCGCTCGACAATTTGATGGATAGCAAGGATTCGCAGATTAATGCTATGGTTGCATTAGAGGTTGATGATGAAGTGTTAGTTCAGCGTTTATTAGAACGTGGTAAAACAAGCGGAAGAGCGGATGATGCAGATGAAAGTATTATCAGAAACCGAATTAAAGAATACTACTCAAAAACGGCTATCTTAAAAGATTACTATACTGCACAAGACAAATACTTTGGTGTTGACGGTGTTGGTAGCGTTGAGGACATAACGGTACGTTTGAATTCTGTTATTGACAAATTATAAGACATTGATCGAGTTTAAACTTTAAACTTTAAACTTAGAATTTTAAACTCAATTATGACTGAAGGAAATTTTGTTGACTACGTAAAAATGCACGTGTCTTCTGGTAATGGAGGCAAAGGCTCTTCACATTTACATCGCGAAAAATATAATGCTAAAGGCGGACCAGATGGTGGTGATGGTGGTCGTGGTGGTCATGTCATTATTCGAGGAAATTCTAACCTGTGGACTTTAATACATTTAAAATTTAAACGTCATATACGAGCTGGTCATGGTGCACACGGAAGTTCTGGAAGAAGTACAGGAGCAGATGGAGTAGATGAATATTTAGATGTACCATTAGGAACAGTTATTAGAGATACTGATACGAACGACATCCTATTTGAAATCACTGAAGATGGTGAAGAAAAAATAGTTGCAGAAGGCGGACTCGGAGGACGCGGTAATTGGCATTTTAAAAGTTCTGTAAACCAAACACCACGTTATGCGCAACCAGGAATTCCATTAGAAGAACGACATGTAACGCTAGAGTTAAAATTACTCGCAGATGTTGGTTTAGTAGGATTTCCTAATGCAGGTAAATCAACTTTACTATCAGTATTAACATCGGCAAAACCTAAAATTGCAGATTACGAATTCACCACACTTAAGCCAAATTTAGGTATTGTAGAATATCGCGATTATAAATCTTTTGTAATGGCGGACATTCCTGGTATTATTGAAGGTGCTGCAGAAGGAAAGGGATTGGGATATTACTTTTTAAGACATATAGAGCGTAATTCAATTCTCTTGTTTTTAATTCCGGCAGATGCGAAAGATATCGTTGAACAATACGAAATCTTGTTAGATGAATTAAGACGCTATAATCCTGAAATGTTGGATAAAGAACGTTTTGTTGCGATTTCGAAATCAGATATGCTCGATGATGAATTGAAATCTGAAATAGCTTCTATTTTAGATAAGGATTTAGATGCTAATTATATGTTTATATCTTCTGTAGCACAACAAGGTTTAACAGAATTAAAAGATAAACTTTGGAACATGTTAAATGATTAAACCTTAATCATTATGAAAGAATACATCAAAAACATTGTAGAATACAATGACAATAAACTCAGTAAGAGTTTTGCTTTTTTTATTCAGTTTTTGATTATTCTATCCGTAATTACATTTTCAATTGAGACTTTACCTGGCTTAAAACCACAGACCAGAGTTATTTTAAATTCTATTGAAGTATGTTGTGTTGTTATTTTTACATTAGAATATTTAGCACGTATTTATGTTGCAGACAATAAGCTAAAGTTTATTTTTAGTTTCTTCGGAATTATAGATTTAATTGCCATTTTACCGTTTTACTTATCTTTTGGTGTTGATTTACGATCATTAAGAATTCTGCGAATGTTTAGGTTATTTCGCCTTTTAAAATTGGTACGTTACAACAAAGCTATGCGTCATTTTACACGAGCGATGATGATGGCTAGAGAGCAGATTATTCTTTTTATGGCCATCACCTTAATACTGATTTATTTTGCTGCTGTTGGGATATATTATTTTGAAAACGAAGCACAACCAGAACATTTTTCGTCAATTTTTGATAGTCTTTGGTGGTCTATAGTAACCTTAACTACTGTAGGTTATGGAGATGTATATCCTATTACAATCGGTGGTCGAGTTTTTACATTTTTTATTTTGTTAATTGGTTTAGGTATTGTAGCTATTCCAACAGGAATTATTTCGTCTTCTTTAACTAAAGCTATTGAGTCAAATCCTAAAGAAGAATAGTTAAAGTCTGTATTTCTGTCTTTTCATACTTGATACCGAATCTATTTTTTAATATCTTTAAATTAAAAAAATGAAAGTCTTAAAACTTTTAATTCTGGCAGTATTTTTTACGTCTTGTGGAGCCATTGTACATTACGACTACGAAAAATCAACGGACTTTACCCAATACAAATCCTATAACTATTTTGATGATATCGAAACAGGGTTGAGTGAACTTGATACCAAGCGATTAATCAAAGTCATGGATAGAAAGTTAGACACATTAGGATTAACACGTACAGGTAATCCAGATTTTTATATTGATATTCAAAGTCGAGATTTCTTAAATAGAAATAGACCAAATGTAGGAGTTGGTGTAGGTGGAACAGGTGGAAATGTTGGAGGCGGAATTTCTGTTGGAATGCCATTGGGTGGAAATCAATATACTAGAGAAATTATTATAGAATTCGTAGATGATACTAAAGATGGAGTCTTTTGGCAAGCCATTAGCGAAAGTAGTTTTAGTGAAAATGCGAGTCCAGAGAAACGAGAAGAAAATTTCATAAAGCTGGTTGATAAGATATTCTCACAATATCCTCCAAAAAGTAAATAAGTTCAACACGATTTCTTCACGTTAATCTCCTGTTAATCAAATTGGTAAATTCGCTTTGATAACAAAACATATAAAATAAAGAGGCTTCATTAGAAGCCTCTTTATTTTAATCTACATTTATTCTTATGCCTTCACTATGGCTACTAAACTCAGGTGCATACATACTTTGTATTGTACTTATACCATTACTCATATCACCAGCATTGTTTACGCGTAAATCGTATTCGAACACATAAACACCTTTTGGTAAATAGTCGATAAAGAAATTTGTAGCGGCATCTTTAGTGCTTTCGTAATAGCCTAAACCATCTTGCCATTTGTATTGAGATAAAACGTTAATAGGTTCAAAACCTGCTGCACGCATGTCTTTAAGATGAACGAATTCCATAGAACGATCTGTTCTTAGTTCAATTCTTACTCTAACTAAGTCACCTACCTTTAAACTAGTTTCCGAAGTAATTTCAGAAATTTCCTCACCTTTATCAGTGTTTGTTTTTAAGAAAAGTTTCTTGCTTAATTTCAAAGGTGTTTCAGCAGAAGTGATTTTGTCTAAATCTTCAAAATATTGCCAGTACATTGCTCCCCAAGCAATACCATCTCCTTTTTTAGTTATGGTAACATCTGCTTGTTCTTGTTTAATTTCAGAACCTGTCCAAGATGTTTTGTAGTAACCGGTTCCAGCTTCAAGTTTTACATTATCTAGAGTCGAAGGGGTGATAGTTTCATTTCCAACTTTTACATCTACCATTTTGGTAACGTCTAACCAAGAACTGCCTTGTAATAGTAAAGCATAAACGGCTTCTGTTGTTGCCTTAGTCGTTTTCCACTGATTCGTTTGTTTATTCTTTAATAACCAGATTTTTAAGTTGTCAATATCTTCAAGATTCTTTACTTCACTTTGAATGACTGTACCTACTTCTGAAAATGCTTCAATTAATAAGGCTTGTGTTTCTATAGGTGCTTGATACCAGTACCAAGAATTAGAATTAGCCTTCCAGTACATACCTAATTCATCGGAAGAGATGCTATTTTCTTTTAATGATTTCAGGATTTTTCCAGCAGTTTTCTCATCATCCATTCTGTGCATCGTTAATGCCATTAATCCTTTAGCATATAACGAACGTTTTAACCAATATTTCTGAATCTGACTTTGGTAATAATCCAGTATTGCTTTCACTTCTTTCGAAGCGTTGATTTCAGGGTAAAAACTACGTACATACAAATAATGCAATTGCGTGTAGGATAAGTGGTCTTTACTTAAATCGACTTTGTCATTGTATTTTTTTAAGTTTTTATACTCTTTAACAAATTCAGAATCTAAATAGTTAAGCGCATGCATAATCATGTCGTGATTATCGGGTTTTTTAGAAATAACATTAAGATGTTTTAAATGTCCGAAACCAGCAATAATATGTTGTGTGATATAACGATTTTCGTGTCCACCATTAAACCAAGGCCAAGCACCAGATGGTAATTGGTTTTGCTGTAGTTTTCTTTTAGCAGAACGTAACTCATTGGTCATTTTATTTAAGTCGAATAATAACCCAATACGTTTTTTCTGTTCTGTTTCAGATTGTGCATCACGCAACCAAGGTGTTTCTTGAATTAATATAGATTTCAATTCTTCATTCTTCTCAAGGTTACTTAATAACGCGTCTGTAGATTTCCACTGATTAAAAACAGCTTCGATCTTTGGATTTGAGTTTACTATATGTTGCGCTAATGCATTTGAGTAGTAGCGTGCAAAAGTCTGTTCATTACAATCGTACGGATACTCCATTAAATATGGTAATGCTTGTACAGCATACCAAGCAGGATTTGACGTCATCTCTAACGTTAATATATGATGACTTAAGGTTGTTGACGTGTTATCTTTCAACTTGTCTAACGTAAATGTTTTTGTCTCATTAGAACGTATCCACATTGGAAGCGTTTCTGTTACTAACATTCTGTTGCTTAATACAGGTAGTGCATTTTGCTCACCATCACTAAAATCTTCAGACTTAGCAATTACTTTGTATTGTACTGCTTGTATACCTTCTGGAATTGTTAAGTTCCAGCTGACTTGTGTGTTGCCTTTGGCATCAACTTCAAAGCCTAAATCATTATATGCATTGGATAAGTCTCCATCAATAGATTTACCGCTAACAGGATCAGTTAATAACAACTGTGCAACACCTGTCAATTTCTTTTCCGTAAGATTAGCAATCTTGGTACTAATGACAATCTTATCACCTTCTCTTAAAAAACGAGGCGCGTTAGGAATGACCATTAACTCTTTTTGAGTCACAGCTTCTAATTGTGTTACAGCACTTTCTAAAGTTTTAGTATGTGCTAGTAATTGCAATTTCCATTTGGTTAACGCTTCTGGTGCTTTAAAATTGAAACTTACATTGCCTTCTTCATCTGTATGCAATTGCGGAAAAAAGAATGCTGTTTCGTTTAGGTTTTTTCGGATTTGAATGTTGTCTGATGTATCTAAAGGGGCTTCTGAACCAAAATCTCCATCTGAATTTTTTGTGGACATGTCATTTTCATCGGATATACTTAGTAAGCCCTGAAAATCATCTCCAGCTTCAAGTGCACCTCCTACTGCAACTTCTTCTATTAGAGTCGAATCCTCAACTTCCATAATCGATTCATTAGCATAGAGTCTGTTTTTACCTCTATAATTTCTGTAAATATTTCCAAAATAAAACCCAAACCAATTCAACTGGTCATAGCTTTGATGTGGATAACTCGCTGAATGATTAAAACGGTTAAACAATCTAAAATTGGTGTTGCCAAAACTCTGTCTAAAGTTTTTATTGACGCGACCGTAATAAGATGGTCGATTAATAGGGTTAAAACTCCAGTTGTGGTCTCTAAACTCATCTAAAGAAGCATCGTACATGCTAGCTAACAATTCGGCAGAAACTTTATCACCTTTTGGGCCTTTAATTTTAAAGCTCCAAGTTTCGTCTTGTCCAGGTTGTAATTTATCACGGAATGTTTTTGTTTCTATTTCTAAATCCGTTTTAGGATAAGGTACGTTAACTCTAAACGTTCTCGATGAATAATGGTTAAATGCAGCAAAATTACAATGCACTTCAAAACCACCTATATCACTTTCTAATACAGGAATAATGATTGTTTCCTTAGAATTATTAAGTGTAACTAACTGTGTTAAAATTACTTTATGCTCCTTTTCAATTTCTACAGTAACTGTAATGTTTTTTGCAGCAGAACCTAATGTTAGTTTTGCTAAAGATCCTTGCTTATAAGAAGATTTATCTAATTGTGCTTCAAATAATTGCGCATCTGCAATGGTTTTATCCTTTGCACTAAATAAAGTTGTAAAAGCTTCGTCTTTAATGGCTTGCCCAAATTTATCTTCACTACCTATGACTATAATATACTTACCAGAATCCCATTTTTTCAACTTTTTAAATGTGATGGTTTTATCTTTTTCAGTATCAAAATTTGTACTGAATACTTCATCACCTTTTTCCCATTGGGTTAATACATCTTCATTGTTGTATGGATCGTTTGGAAATAAATTTTTAAATTCATCTTTAGACAATACTTGATAGTCTGGTGCTAGCCAAGGTCTTGGTCTTAAAACCCTTTCTGGTGCATTAAGTTTGTACACTTTAAGTCTTCCTTTTGCTGGTACAAACTCACCATTTAGGTTTTGAGATACTAACGATAGTTCAGCTTCTTTTTTAGTTCTATCAATAAGTTTTGGAGCAACAATCTTAATCGTCATTGCGTGATAACCGACATTAACTGTTGTTGTTACAGTTCTGGTTTCTCCGTTAATATCTGTGATATCTGCTATCACTTCATATCTAAAGACAGGAAGGTTTTCTTTTGAAACACTTAGGTCTGGTATGGCCTTAAAGGTCACTTCAAATTCACCTTTAGCATTTGTTTTACTTTCACCATGCGTAATTTCTTGTGGTTCTGTATTAAAATAAGGTCTTCTCCAATAGTACCAAATAGGATATTGTACTTGGCGTTTTACACGATAAACCACTTTAGCATCAGTGATATTGCTACCGGCAAAAGCAACAGCAGTTCCTTTTACAGTAATACTATCGTTTACTTTAAAAGTTTTAGCTATAGGTTGAAACTCTGGTTTAAATTTTGGACGCTTGTATTCTTCAACTGAGATGTAAGCATAGCCATTATTTCCGCAAAACATATCAATTGTGTAATTGCCTGTTAAACCATCGTTAGGTAATATAAATTCCCCGTGTACTGAACCGAATTCATTTGTTTTTAGTAGCAGCTCATTAACCACTTCTTCATTGACATTTTTCAGTCTTATTTTTACAGCACTATCTGCATTGACTTCTGTTTTTTCGTCTTTTGATTGCGTAGCGATTCCTTTAAAATAAACGGTTTGTCCTGGTCTGTAAATACTTCTGTCCGTAAATAAAAAGGATGTGTATTGCGTGTCGTTACTTTTGTTTTTCTTATATTTTTTATTAATGTAATACTCACCAAAGTAACCTGTATCGTCTTTGTATGTCGCTTTTATTTCTACATTTCTATAGCGGTTTTTATCTTTTGAAAATTGAAATTTACCAAGACGATCAGTTTCAAATCGTTTAAACCATCTTTGAGAGTGTCCGTTTTGCGAATACCATAATTCAATTTTAGCATCAACAATCGGTTTACCATTATTTCTATTGATTAATTGGTAATTATGAACGTTATTATCTGAGCTTTCAATTAAAGCTAAATCAGTTACTTGTATATGCGTTGCGGCAAATACATTCTCTTCTGAATTAGTATCAGCTTTAATAATATATAGGCCATTTGGTAATTTTGGTATTACCAATTCCGTACTATGATTTTGGTAATCTTTTTCTGTTTTTAAAGCGCAAGAAAATAGTTGTGTAGGGTTTAATATTTTAAAGAATTTAATCTTGTCTTTTACATTGTAAATACTGTTATATTTTTCTAATTGCTTCTGTGAAACCTTGTATATTTTAAAATCTAAAGATTTGAGATTTTTATAAGTCACTAATACACGCGAAGCTGAATTAATAGGAATAAATTCCTCTGTAAGTAATCCTAGACTAGGTTGTGAAATTTGTTGCTTTAAAACTTCACATTTTTTTGCACCAATACTTTCAGGATAATTAGAGATTACTGAATTACACAGTTCTAGAGCTTTATTGAGTTTCCAACGATGGGTTTCATCAATGTCGCTGTGTATTGGATTGCTATTATAGCGATTACCTTGTTGTTGGTAAAGTGCTGCAATTTCAAAATCGTATAGCGAGGAAAATGGATAGGCTTTACTTTTTTTACTTTCTTCTTTTACTGTGTTTAAATATAAATCCTCTTTATTTTCTAAAGTAGCATGTTGCAATACAAATTTTAAACGTTCAATATCATTTGCAATCATTGCATAAGGTGAAGCATCATGAACATGAGCTTTGTGAAGGTTTTGATAAATTTTTAATGCATGTAATTGCAAAGACGTGGAATCTTTTGATTCTATGTTAAGATTCGAAAACGAAAAATTATCCGCTAAGTATTCTGACTTATCAATACTAAATTTATAAGCAGGTTGTGTGATGCTATTTTCATCAGTTTTATAGAATTCTAATGCATTATGACTCAATAAATCAAATAACTTTGGACGAATATTTTTAGAGTTTTTAGCCTCAATTAAAAGCGTTTTATAATTACTTAATGGTTCTTGTTGTAATAAGATTCCATTAGCTAATGAGCGCTGATAATAGACGTGAATTTCATTAAACAAGGTCTCTAAATCCCAGGTTTGAAAGTCAGCGCTAATTTTTTCTTCAGTTTTAGTTCTGTTGTAGAATTTATATCGGTTTTGCTGAAAATACTGCCAATACATGGTAGCCAACATGTTTTCTAAAAGATGCTTTGTAACGAGATCGTCACTATTATCAATTTCGGTTTTAAAAAGATTGACAATATTTAGTTGCGCTTCCTCTTCAAGCGTTAACATGTATTTGCTTTTGTATAGTAAAGCTTTAATTTTTTGTTGTTTGTCTTTTTTTTCGATGGCGGAGAGATAGATTTCTTCTACTAATTCCGAAGCACTTTTTGTTAGACCTTCGTTTTCAAATTTGGTAACAGCTTTCCATTGACTATCAAAGTCATTTTGAGCATTTGAAAAAGAAGCAAAGCATATAAGCATGAGTATTGAGATATAATTTTTCATGTGATCATTTTTATTGTTTTGAAGGTCACATGCAGTTCGCGCATTGAATATATATAAATATTAAAATTTAGCGTTTGCGCTTGTGTCATGTGTATTTGTTTTCTACAAAATACCTTCAAAAGGTATTCCAAAAATAGCAGCAAGTCGTGAACGTATCATTTGGATGAGTGAAGTTAAACAATTTGCCAGTGAAACAGAACCTTATTAAATTGTATTTTTACAAAAAAAAGGTAGCAATCTATGTATAAATATTTTTGGATATTTTTAGTTTCTTCGTGCTGTTTAGCTCAGACTTCTATTGAGAAAGCAGAGGTATTTATTGCTAAGAAAGAGTTTAAGAATGCACAGAGTGAAATGGTTACCTTTCTTCAGGAAAACCCCGAAGATAATGAAGCTATAGAGCTATTAGGTGATGCCTATGGACATCAAAAAAAATGGGATGCAGCTATTGAGCAATACAAAACCCTAACAGAAAAGCAACCTAAAAATGCTAATTACCAATACAAGTATGGTGGTGCTTTAGGGATGAAAGCATTAAGTATTAGCAAGCTAAAAGCACTTGGGATTATTGGAGATGTAAAAAAGGCTTTTTTAAAGGCGGCAGAACTCGATCCAAAGCATATAGATACACGTTGGGCTTTGGTTGAATTATATATTTCCCTTCCTGGTATTATTGGTGGTAGTACTTCTAAAGCATTGAAGTATGCAAATGAATTAGAAAAGCTATCTAAAGTAGATGGTTACTTAGCTAAAGGTTATGTTTATGAATATGATGACGAACCAGAACTTGCTGAGAAATATTATAAGCTCGCTATTAAGGTAGGTGGTTCTGTGACGTGTTATGACAAGTTAACGACATTTTATGAAGACCAGAACCAACCAGAAAAAGCCATTGGTAATCTTGAGGAAGGTCAAAAGAAATTGCAGCGAAATGCCATGCACTATCAAATAGGAAAAGTGTGCGCAGATTATAATATTCAATTAGAAAAAGGGGAGAAGTGTATTAAAGCCTACTTGTCCAATCATTCATCTAAAGACGGAGTGCCAAAAGCATGGGCTTATTACCGTTTAGCCCAAATTTATAAACACAAAAAGGATAAAACCGAAGCCTTAAAATGGATAAATATGGCTATTACAGGTTTGCCAAAAGTTGATGTTTTTAAAGAGGAAAAGGATACAATAGAAGGATTGTAATTTATAATCTAATGCTTTTTCAATTGATTTTAAACTAACGTATTTATACAATTTCGACAGGCTCAGTCTGACTGATAGATATGCGTATTGTTCTTCTCATTTCAAAAAACTTATAGTATTTTTACAGGACTTATTTACGGATACTATGAACGTACATTTTATTGCTATTGGTGGTGCAGCAATGCACAATTTAGCCATAGCACTTCACAATAAAGGTTATAAAGTTACTGGAAGCGACGATACAATTTTCGATCCTTCAAAATCGAGGCTAGAAGCTAAAGGATTGCTACCCGAAAGTTTTGGTTGGTTTCCTGAAAAAATTTCGTCTGATTTGGATGCTATCGTTTTGGGTATGCATGCCAAAGCAGATAATCCTGAGTTGTTAAAAGCACAAGAACTCGGTTTAAAAATCTATAGTTATCCAGAATTTCTTTACGAACAAGCTAAAGATAAAACACGTGTTGTCATTGGTGGAAGTCATGGTAAGACAACAATTACCTCTATGATTTTGCATGTGATGCATTATCACGATCGTGATGTGGATTATATGGTTGGTGCGCAACTCGAAGGTTTTGATGTGATGGTAAAACTCACAGAAGACAGCGACTTTATGGTTTTAGAAGGTGATGAGTATTTAAGTTCTCCAATTGACATGCGTCCAAAATTTCATTTGTATAAACCTAATATTGCCTTGTTGAGTGGTATTGCTTGGGATCATATTAATGTTTTTCCAACGTATGAATACTATGTAGAGCAGTTTAGCATTTTTGTGGATTCTATTGTTAGAGGTGGCAGTATCAATTATAATGAAGAAGATGCTGAGGTAAAACGCGTAGTGGAAGCTTCGGAAAACCAAATACGGAAGATAGCTTACCAAACTCCAGAATACACTGTTGAAAATGGGGAAACCCTTTTAGAAACTCCAGAAGGTCCAATGCCAATTGAAGTTTTTGGTGCACATAATCTAAATAATTTAGCTGGTGCAAAATGGATTTGTCAACACATGGGCATTGATGAAGATGATTTTTATGAAGCCATTTCTACCTTTAAGGGAGCCAGTAAGCGTTTAGAGAAAATTGCAGAGAACTCTAAAAGTGTAGCCTATAAAGATTTTGCACATTCACCTAGTAAAGTTGAAGCAACAACCAATGCCGTAAAAGAACAATATAGTGATAGAGTTTTAGTGGCTTGTTTAGAATTACATACCTATAGTAGCTTAAATGCTGAGTTTTTAAAAGAATATAAAGGCGCTCTAGATGCGGCAGATGTTGCAGTGGTATTTTACTCTCCTCATGCCGTTGAAATTAAAAAATTAGAAGAAGTCACTCAAGAGCAAATCGCAAATGCTTTTCAACGAGACGATTTAATCATCTATACCAATCCAGAAGATTTTAAAAGCTTCCTATTCTCTCAAAACTTTGATAACAAGTCCTTGTTATTAATGAGTTCTGGTAATTATGGTGGTTTGAATTTTGATGAGGTGACAAAACTATTCTAAAGTTTTGCCATCCTGAACAGTCACACTGAGCGCAGTCTTAGTGTTGTTTCAGGATCTTATTCATTCTCAATCTTATCAATCATCTGCTTAAATAGGTCTAATAAAAAAGTGAGTTTATTAGCATCACCAGCTGCGAAAAATTTCTGGTTTTCAACTTTAACACCATACCAATCTTGTCGGTTTATTTCGTTAAGAATCCATTTTATTTCTAAATTGGCTATAGATGTTTTTGAGATGTCAATTTCTACTTCCCAACCAGGAGCTGCCAATGTTGTAATCTGAATCACTTCATCTTTTTCCCAGTCACCATCGCAATTGGCTTTGAACCAATTCTGTATATATTCTAAAATTTCCATTTGTTTTGAAGTCTTAAGTAATTTTTATTGTCAGCTTGATCGCAGTCGAAAGGTCTCTAAATACTTTCAGTAAACTCTAGAAACACAGCTTTATGTTTATCTAAATCTAAATTAGGTGAAACTGAAACACGAGCAATATAGTCTTTGTCACCTTCTTTGGTTGTACCTTGAGTTGAGGTTGCTGGTATGGTCCAATAACAACCTTTTAATTGGCCGTAACTTACGCAGTACTTACTTTCGTTAGGGATTTTGGTAATCATTAAATGAATCAATTTATGATTCAAATCACGTTTGTAAGCTTCTTTTTCTTCAGCAGTATTTCCTTTGGTTGGAAGATCTAATGAAAAAACGGAAGGTGTAAACCCTTGTGCTGCGAGTTCGTCGGAAACAAAATTGATTTTTGCTTCTGGTAATGTTTTTTTGATATAGTTTACAAAAGCACGCGTATTGGTGTAAGCATCGCTTATACGTTGTAACATGGAAGGCATTTGCTGTGCTAATATCTCATATTGTAAAGCTGTAGCTTCGTTATCACAGAGTAACAAGTGTTGCTCAATGTTATGCATTAAGCCTTCTGCATTTTTGTTAGCGACACAATAGCCAGCCGTACATTTTCCACCACTTGGAAATTTAGAACCACTAGCATAAGAAATCGTTCTCACTACTGAAAGTATTTCGCCTTCACCTAAAAAGCGAATATTTGGACAAAAGGTTTGGTCTAAAATAAATACAGGGTCAATCGCATTATTTCCAGTTGCCGTTTTTCGAGTTTTACTTAAAACGGTTTTTAATTCTTGCATATCCGGAACTTCAACACGCGGATTCGTTGGGATTTCAGCTATGATATAAGGAATGGCATCGTCGTGAGCAATTTTTGTTAATACAGTTTCTAAGCTCGTTACCATATCATTATCACCATCGACTGCTAAATCCACAATATCAACATTGTTTAAACATGCGGCAACACGTCTCGCTTGGTCATTAGTGCCACCATAACAGTTGGTTGGTACAATAAATTTAATTGCTTTTCCATCGTGATTTTCTAAAGCATCATGCACCAATCCCATCATAATCGCATACTGAACGGATAATCCGCTAGAGCCAACCAAGGGTTTTACATTTGTATCTGTAATCGTTTTGATTGTATTTAAAACAGTTGCTTTATGATTTTCAAGATTATGATGCTGAATATTTAACGCACTTTGAATTGTTAATGCTTTTAAAGCCACCAAACAATTCGCTGGTGTCATAGCAATGGTCTCTCGTCGTCGTACATGCTGGATTTCAGAAATATAATCAGTGTTAGATTCACCATTAATAATTATAACACTTCCTAAACCATGATAAAGCTTAATATAGAAATCAATATTTGCGTTGAGATCTGTGACTTCAATTTTATCTTGATTTGAAATTAAAACAGTACTGCCAACGAAATTAGAAATGGCTTTTATGTTTTCAACGTTCTTTAATTCAAAATTATAGCCATAAACGCGCTTTATGAGCTCAGAATTAAAGAACTCGGGTAATTCTTCTGTGTATAAAATTTGCGTGTTTTTATTTTTTAGTGAATTTTGTCTCAGAATAGCCAAAACAGGCATCGTTTGTGACGAAAAACTGATCACCTGTTCTGATGTTATATTGTGTAAGTTGGCAATAGTCCATTCTAAAATAGAAGACAAAGGATGACCCAAACGAATATAATCGTAAGCTGTTGGTAACTCAGAGAGTGCCGTGGCTTCAGAATTATTACTATCGAATAGCGATTTAAATTGGTCTAAAAATTCTGTTTTCGCTTGCGATTCATTATAAATATCTAAGCGATGCGTTGTTAGATTTAACCAATCGTTAGGCATATTATCTAATATGGCTTTGATATAATTTAGTAAAGTATGGTTTGGCATTATATGTTTTGTCTAATGTTGTAAAGATACATTAGTTGGTGATTCTATAAAACCTTACAACTGTAGTTTTGCTAAAACATCTTATCTAAAAACAGTCTAATACTTTCTTGATTAGATTTCACCAATTCCGTTCGAGCAGCTCTAATATCTTTTGGGTTTTTGTCTTGTGAGAGTTTAAATTTCCCTTCCCAATTGGTAATGGATATTTCAAACATTTTTATATAATCTAGATTTCGGTCTAATCTAGGATTGTTAGAATCTAATGCGTATTTATGGTCTGGAGCCTCTAAAAACTCAGTCATTGTAATTAAGGATTGTTTAAGTGCTGCTTTACTTTCAATTCCCTTTACAATACCTTTTAGGTGTACTTTAATATAATTCCAAGTTGGGAGTTGAGTGGTGGTATAAATACTCGGAGAAATATAGCACTGAGGTCCTCCAAAAATAAGTGTTACGTCGTTATCATCTTTCAATAATTGTGTTTGTGGATTATAAATATCAATATGCCCAATTAATTTTCCGTCTTCATACACTAATGGTAAGTGCGTTATCAAGGGTTGATTATCCTTTACTGAAATCACAGTCGCCAAAGGATACGTTTTAATCACTTCAATCATATGATTGATGTTTTTGTCTTGATGATGTTTTGGTGGATAGTTCATATTAATTAATAATGATTATGTACTAATGATTAATACAAGTGTTTTGAATAGTCATTCTTCAATAGAAATTAATCATTGATTAGACTCCAAACTCTCTAAAATGATGATCTAAATGTTTGTATTGTATTTTTCCACAAGTCGCTGAGGTATCATTATTTAATTTATTGAGACGTGATGTCAATTCATCATAGATGCCAGTTTCAAAAAATGATTTCATACGAATTAAATTAATTGATTTATTTAGAAGCTTAAAATTACATTTTTTTATCTTTAGTGCATGTCAGAAAAACCGACTTCATTTTCAATTAAAAACTGGTCTCAAGATGATCAACCAAGAGAAAAATTACGAGATAAAGGTAGAACGGCGTTAAGTGATGCCGAGCTCATTGCCATTTTAATTGGCTCAGGTAATAGAGAGGAAAGTGCAGTTGCCTTATGTAAACGCATTTTTGCTAGTGTTGATAATAACTTAAATGCCTTAGGTAAATTATCGATAGAGCAATTAATGAGTTTTAAAGGAATTGGAGAAGCCAAAGCAATTACTATTGCAGCCGCCTTAGAATTAGGTCGGCGGCGACGTATTGAAGATGCACTTCAATTAGAGAAAATTACCTCGAGTCGTTCGGTATATGATCTTATGCAGCCTATTTTAGGAGAGTTACCTCATGAAGAGTTCTGGATTTTATATCTCAATAATTCAAATAAAGTACTTCAGAAAAATCAATTAAGCAAAGGCGGTATTACCGGTACTTTAGTCGATGTGCGTTTGGTATTAAAGAATGCCTTAGGTGTTGGTGCAACAGCTTTAATTCTATGTCATAATCATCCTTCAGGTACCTTAAATCCAAGTCAGGCAGATAAGGAAATAACTCAAAAATTAAAAACAGCAGCTCATAGTTTAGACATAAAGGTACTAGATCATCTTATTGTAACAGAGAACGCTTATTTTAGTTTTGCTGATGAGCGTTTACTTTAGAATACCAAATAAAAAAAACATAATAGAAACAACTCAAGAATATTGATGATTGCAGTTTGAATTTGTTATTTTTAATTTTTGGAATTTGCATCACCTTATGTTATTAGTATACACGCATAAAATTACGCCAAGATTAACTTACACGTTTAAACATATTTGTAAACGTATTTTGGGCTTAGAAGTCAGTTTTACATCTAAAGTTGAGGATTTTATTGCGCACGATAGTCTTAAAATGTCCTATACTAAACAACCATTGAGCAATGAGTTGTTTGTGAGAAGTAAAGCCCTTTTGTTTGAACAAGGATTGTCAGATATCGACATTAATGTACAACAATGGGATAATACAAAAGGTTTTTTTTCTGCGGGAGAACGCAGCGATTTGCCCTTCGATATTTTTGCTGCCTCGTTTTATTTGTTAAGTCGATATGAAGAATATTTGCCACATGTAAGTGATAATTTTGGTAGATTTATGGCAACTGAAAGCTTAGCTTATACGCATCGTTTTTTAAATCAGCCCGTTGTAGATATTTGGGCATATAAACTTAGGGGAGTTTTGCAAATTCGTTTTCCTGATTTTAAATTTACTGAGCGTAAATATAAAATTAAACCTGTAATTGATGTACCTACGGCATACTATTTTAAACAAAAAGGATTGCTAAGAACCATTGGCGGAACATTGAATGATATTGGTCGTTTTAAATTAGGACAATTGTATCAACGTTATTCGGTGTTGACGGGATTTAGAAGAGATCCTTACGATACATTTAAATGGATTGTTGCTAAGCAAAAACATTGCGATTTTAAATTTATGGTTTTGTTTTTAATCGGTGATTATTCTACATACGATAAAAATATAAATGCAAATAAAAAGCAATTCGTTTCACTTATTAAAGCCGTTGCTGATTATTGCGATGTTGGTATAAAAGCATCTTATTTTTCATTAGATGATATTTCTATTTTGAAAAAAGAGAAGCTAAAAATGGAGTCTATAATTAATACTGATTTAAAGGGTGTTAGACATTCGTTTTCTAAGTTAAACCTGCCAACATCTTATCGAAATTTGGTAGAATTAGAAATTAATCAAGATTTTACAATGGGTTATATTGATACGCTTGGTTTTAGAGCAGGTACTTGTACACCTTTTCAGTTTTACGATTTAGATTACGAAGTGCAAACTCCATTACGGATTAACCCATACCATTGTCTGGATTTTGCACTTTTAAAGTATCAATCTGAATTGGACAAAACAGAACACTTACAAAAACTTATAGATGAGGTAAAGGCTGTTAATGGTGTTTTTACACCTGTATTTCATAATTATTCATTTGGTGATTTAGAGCGTTGGGATGGTTTTAAATCACTGTTTAATTTAGTAATAGAATCTGCAGAATGAGCAACAAAATAAAGCATGTGTTTTTCGACTTAGATCATACTCTTTGGGATTTTGATAAAAACTCAGGATTAACTTTCGAAAAAATATTCAGTCTAAATAATATTAATGTAAAACTCGATAATTTCTTACCAGTTTACGAGCCTATAAATCTTAATTATTGGAAATTATACAGAGAGGAAAAAGTAACAAAATCAGCCTTGCGATATGGAAGATTGAAGGAGGCTTTTGATGAAATTGAAATAAGAGTTGATGATGACATGATACACCATTTATCTGAAACTTACATAGAGTACCTCACTACCTTTAATCATTTATTTGAAGGTACTTTTGAGATTTTAGAATATCTTCAAGATAAGTATCAGTTGCATATTATTACTAATGGTTTTGAAGAGGCTCAGGAGAGAAAGATGAAATCTGCAAATATTAGAAGTTACTTTAAGACTATTACAAACTCTGAAATGGTTGGTGTGAAGAAACCAAATCCTAAGATTTTCAATTTTGCATTAGATATTGCTAATGCAGATCCTAAAGAAAGTATAATGATTGGTGATAGTATTGAGGCTGATATTGAAGGAGCAGATAAAATAGGAATGGATACTATTCATTTTGATTATAAAGACCTACATAATAATCATGGTTTTAAAAGAATTACCCATTTAAAAGCAATTGAAAATCATCTTTAAAAATTAGGATATGATGAAAAAAACAATATTTACAGCATTAGTTGTGCTTTTTAGTTGTTTTGGAATGGCACAAAAAGATTTAAATAATTACAAATACATCATTGTTCCTAATGCTTATGATTTTTTATCAAGTGAGGATCAATACCAATTGAATTCAATTACAAAGTTTTTATTTAATAAATATGGTTACACTGCTTTTTTCATTGACGACAAATTACCGGAGGATTTAAAAACTAATCGCTGTTTAGCCCTAACATCTGCAGTTTCTAAAGAGAAAGGAGGAATGTTTAAAACAAAATTAGTCATTGATCTTAAAGATTGTGATGAGTCTGTTATAATGACTTCTCAAATTGGTGAGTCGAGATTGAAAGAATATAAGAAAGCATATAATGAGGCTTTGAGACAGGCTTTTGAAACTTTTAAAAATTTTAATTACAAATACACTTCAATAGAACCTAATAAACAACTTAAATCTGAAGTAGAAGATTTAGAGCAAAAGGATGAAAACGAAGTTAATAAATCTGATTTATTAATTGAGGCAAATAAAAACAAACATGATGAAAAAGAAATGTCTTCAAGCATAAACGAAGACAAAGTCTTATATGCACAACCCATTGAGGATGGCTTTCAGTTAGTAAGTTCCGAACCGAAAATAATAATGGTTCTTTTAACAACAGCCGCAAAAAATGTATTTATTGTAAAAGGTAAAAGTGCTATAGTATTTAAGGAAGATGGCTATTGGTATTACTCTGCAAATGATGGTAAGCTTGAAAATAAAAAATCAATGAGTATTAAATTTTAATATCCGTATTTTTCTTTCCAAAGTGACTTTAAATAGGTGCGTTGTGCATGCTCTCTAGCATTGTTGCCTGGTTCGTATAGCGTTGTGTTAGAAATCTCTTCTGGTAGAAACTCTTGCTTAGCAAAATTGTTTTCGTAACTGTGTGAATATTTGTATTGATCACCATAACCTAATTCTTTCATCAATTTTGTGGGAGCATTTCTAATAGATAGTGGTACCGACAAATCTCCTGTTTCTTTAACTAAGTGTTGGGCTTTGTTAATGGCTTCATACGCGGCATTACTTTTTGGTGAACTCGCCAAATATGTTGCGCATTGACTCAATATAATTCTAGATTCAGGATGTCCAATTACAGAAACGGCCTGAAATGTATTATTAGCAATCACTAAGGCCGTAGGATTTGCATTACCTATATCTTCGCTAGCTAAAATAAGTAATCGTCTGGCAATAAATTTTACATCTTCACCTCCTTCAATCATTCGCGCTAAATAATAAACTGCTGCATTTGGGTCGCTTCCTCGAATAGATTTAATAAATGCCGAAATAATATCGTAATGCTGCTCACCAGTTTTATCATAACGTGCTGCTTTATTCTGTACTTGTTTCATTACCAATTCGTTTGTAATGACTACGGGTTCTTCACCAAAAGAAGCAACGAGTAATTCAAAAATATTTAGCAACTTTCGAGCGTCACCACCAGATAATCTCAAAAGTGCTTCAGATTCCTTTATTTCAATTTGTAGTTTTGAAAGCGTTTCATCTTCTGTTAAAGCGCGATGCAATAAGGCTTCTAAATCAGCTTTGCTAAACGCATTTAAGGTGTAGACTTGACATCTTGAAAGTAAAGCTGAAATCACCTCAAAACTTGGATTTTCTGTGGTTGCTCCAATTAAGGTTACCCAGCCTTTTTCCACAGCCTCTAGCAGTGAATCTTGTTGCGATTTGCTAAAACGATGAATTTCATCAATAAAAAGAATTGGATTTTTCGCAGTAAATAAACCTCCACTTTTTTTGACTTTGTCAATAACATCTCTAATATCCTTAACACCAGAATTAATAGCACTCAGTTTAAAAAACGGACGCTCAGATTCATTAGCGATAATATTGGCTAATGTTGTTTTTCCTATTCCAGGTGGTCCCCAAAGTATTAAAGACGGAATAACGCCACTTTTAATTTGCTGATAAAGCACACCTTCTTTGCCAACTAAATGTTGCTGGCTTAAATAGTCATTAATTGTCTTAGGACGCAGTCGTTCAGCTAGTGGAATATTCATAATTCAAAATTACAAAATGCGGCTGAGAGTTTTAAGGATAATAGAAACACTTCTGACAATATTTCATATTAATAACTTTTGGTTATAAATTTGAAGTATAATGCATAAATTAAAACATGTCCACACAACAATTTAAATATTCTAACAGTGTCATCATATATCCTTTGATGCTCCTGTTTTTTGAATGGTTGGTGTTTTGGTATCAGGTTAGAGTGGATCATGGGATTAAATCTTATGGAATACGACCACATAAGATTGAAGGTCTTTTAGGGATTTTTACGAGTCCGTTTTTGCATGGAGATATTAACCATCTTTACAATAATTCTATTCCGCTATTTGTCTTGTCATTAGCACTATTTTATTTTTATAAAAAGATTGCATGGAAGGTTATTGTATATGGTATTCTATTGTCAGGATTTTTAACTTGGGTAATTGGAAGTGGCGGCAATCACATAGGAGCTAGTGGATTAATATATGTATTGGTAAGCTTTATTTTCTTTAAAGGAATATTTGCAAAATATTACAGATTAATAGCACTTTCGTTAGTAATAATATTTCTTTACGGAAGTATGATTTGGTATGTCTTTCCAATTAAAATAGGAATGTCATGGGAAGGTCATTTAGGTGGATTAATTACTGGATTTATTTTTGCATTAATTTTCAGAAAGCAAGTCGCAAAACCTGAAAAGTATAAGTGGGAACAACCAGAGTATAATGAAGACGAAGATCCATTTATGCGTCATTTTGATGAAGATGGTAATTTTATAGAATTTGAACCAGAACCAGAACCAGAGCCAGAAGTAGAAGAGGAATCAGAGTTGAATGAAGCCCCGAAAATCAGATATATTTTTAGAAAAAAAGAAGATTAAAACGTAGCACCTTAATATTAAGAACGTTGTCTTACGGCTTCATATAAAAATGCACCACATGCTACAGATACATTTAAAGATTCAATCTCACCTAAAATAGGAAGCTTTGCATGATTGTCAACTACTTTTAAAACAGAAGGATTAATTCCTCTGCCTTCAGATCCCATTATTATAGCACAAGGCTCTTTAAATGACACATCATAAACAAAGTCTTTTGCTTTTTCAGTTGCAGCAATTACTTTAATGCCAGAAGCTTGCATGTGAAAAACCGCATCTTTAATATGATCTACCTTACAAATAGGTATTTTAAAAATGGCTCCAGCGCTTGTTTTAATTGTGTCACCATTAATTGGTGCACCTCCTTTTTTCTGAATAATAATCCCATTAACTCCTGTACACTCTGCAGTACGAACAATAGCACCAAAATTTCTTACATCGCTTAGTTGATCTAATAATAAAAACAAAGGTGTTTTTTCAGATTCTATAACTTCCATTACCAAAGCGTCAATATTATGAAATGCAATAGGTGATATTTGTGCTACAGCACCTTGGTGATTACCTCTGGTTAATCGGTTAAGTTTTTCTACAGGTACATATGATGCGTTAATACCTTCAGAACGTATAAGATGTTCCAATTCTTTATATAATTCCCCATGAAGCCCTTTTTGCATAAAAACTTTATCAATAGTTTTATCAGCTTTAATAGCCTCAATTATTGCTCGAATCCCAAAAATAGTTGTTTCATTACTCATAATGCAAAGGTATAGAAAACCTAATTTAGTATTGTTTAATATTAGATATTTATACAATAAAAAAACCATCTATAAATAAAGAAGGCCTTTAGTTAATTTTAGGATACTAACTCGTTAAAATTTAATTTACTTGTTATGGGTCAAAAAATTCAGGTAAAGAAGAAGGAACATTTGAGTTTGTACCTATTTCTTCCTGAGGATTAATAAAACGTTGTGGTATAGCTGTACGAGTTTTTGGTGGTACATTGCATATTACTTGGATGTCTTATGTCATAAAATGGCTGAAGCTCACCCATTAAAGTGATGTGTTTTTCTTCTAAAATTTCCATGTTTAAAAAGTAGCCGTTAAACTAATATGAACTTTAGAGTCGGATAATTTAAATTGTCTGTTTTCTGTCTTTCCACTAGAATAGTTTAGTCGAAATAATCCAGAATTTGTCAATAATCCAAAGCCAAATCCAAATCCAAAAAGTTTTTCTTTTCGGTTCGTAAGCTGATTTTCAAAGTAAGCCGCATCTATTACAGAATGCACGTATAAGCTATTACTAAGACGGTAACGATATTCTGTATTAATGACTCCATAAAGATTAGCAACCAAACTATTTTCTTCGAAACCACGTATGGAGTTTATACCACCAAAACGAAATAATTCATTGTCTAAGTAATCGTTCGAAGATAATATAGCTCCATTTAGTTTGGTGTAAATGCTATTCTTATTATTAAGGTTGAAAATTTTATAAGTATCTAAATTAATTGTACTCTGGTTTTGCTTTCCAAAGTTGTTGTCTCTGTCTCCAAATCCAGAAGATAAGTTAAACCAAAAATTAATAGGAAACAGAGGGTCGTAATATTGTGATTTGGTGTAATTATAATCTAAGGTGTAATAATTTGAAGTGTAATCGTTTAAAATATTTGTATCATTTTCTAGTAAATTGGTTGAATTTGTTGAAGTAATACCAACACTAATTTTATGCTGTGCGTTTATTTGATAATTTATTTTTGCATGTTGATTTGCATTTAAAAAAGTGGAATCTTTTCGGAAGATTTGTAGGCCAATATCTAATCCAATAGGAGAACCAAACAAATATGGTAAATCTGCATTTACTTTAAACGTTTGTTGGTCTATTTCATCACTTTTATAAAATAAATTTACGGTTTCACCATAGTTGAGATTGTTGATTAGTCTTAGGTCTAAATAGCCATCAAATTCAATTTTATTTGTGCTTTCGTTGGTGCCAAAACCTAGAAATCCATCAAAATTATTTGTTTTAGTTTTTTCTACATATATATATAGTGTAGTAGAATCTTTGGTAAATAATACTTCAGGATCTTTTATCTTACTTGCAAATCGTAAGTCTTCCAATAACTCAATCTTTTTCTTTATTTCATTTAAATTAAATGATTTTCCTGTTCTTAGTTTTAGAAATCTATTTATGTAAGACTTAGGAAACTTATCATATCCTTTTACAATGATTTTATCAATGTTCCTTTTTTGATTAGTGTTTATTTTTATTTCAGCTGTAATTAAATCAGAATTCAACTTAGAAATATTAATCAGTTGTAAGCTAGAAAATGGGTCGCCTTGTTCTGCTATTTTTAAATTCAATGCGTCTAATGAAAACTCAAGCTGTGTAATTTCTAATTCAAAAAAGTCATTACCTCTTTTGTGCGTAATAAAATTTAATAATTCAATATTAAAGCCTGAATTGTAATAAATTCTAATTGTATTTATTTTTTCACCCAGGGTTAATTCTGCTTTAAATAACGTATCGTTTTCTTTAGCTACATTATCTATGGTTGTATCTATATAACCTTGTTTATTAAGTTTATGTTTAAGAGAATAGATTTCGGCTTCAAGATTGCTGTAGTTGATAAATTGATTTTTATAGTTGATTGAATCAATAATTTTTGTCGACTTACTATTTTCACCAATCACTTTTAAGGTGATTGATTGAGCTGAGGTTTGATTAATAAAAATCAAGAGGAAAACAAAAAATGTAAAACGAATGAATATTGACATTAATACTATTATAATATTTTTATATAATAACGTAAAAATAGACCTTATTATATAGGTGTAAAATGAAACATAAAATTTCTTTAAAAAAATAAATTATCAACTATTTGAATAATTGATATTAATTCCTACCTTTGCAGCCCTCAAAAGTGAGGGTTAATAAAATTTTATATAGAAATATATGCCAACAATTTCACAATTAGTACGAAAAGGAAGAGCCAAAATAACCAAGAAGAGTAAATCGGCTGCTTTAGATTCGTGTCCTCAAAGAAGAGGGGTTTGTACACGTGTATATACGACTACGCCAAAAAAACCAAATTCAGCAATGCGTAAAGTTGCAAGGGTAAGGTTAACAAATGGTAAGGAAGTTAATGCGTACATCCCAGGAGAAGGACATAATCTACAAGAGCACTCGATAGTATTGGTTAGAGGTGGAAGGGTAAAAGATTTGCCAGGAGTTAGATATCACATCGTTCGTGGTGCTTTAGATACAGCAGGTGTATCTGGAAGAACACAACGTAGATCTAAGTATGGTGCAAAACGCCCTAAAAAGTAATTTAAAACTTTAAGAAGAAGACATGAGAAAAAGAGCAGCAAAAAAGAGACCGCTTTTACCAGATCCAAGATTTAATGATCAGTTAGTAACACGTTTTGTTAACATGATGATGTGGGACGGTAAGAAGTCTATAGCTTTTAAAGTATTCTATGATGCAATTGATATTGTTGAAGAGAAAAAAAATGATGACGAAAAAACAGCTTTAGAAATTTGGAAAGAAGCTTTATCTAATGTGATGCCTCACGTAGAAGTACGTAGTCGTCGTGTTGGTGGTGCTACATTCCAAATCCCAATGCAGATTCGTCCAGATCGTAAAGTTTCAACTGCGATGAAATGGTTAATTAGCTATTCTCGTAAAAGAAATGAAAAATCTATGGCACAACGTTTAGCGTCAGAAGTTTTAGCCGCGGCTAAAGAAGAAGGTGCTGCTGTTAAGAAAAGAGTTGATACTCACAAAATGGCTGAAGCAAACAAAGCATTCTCTCACTTTAGATTTTAATAAGAAATGGCAAGAGATTTAAAATTTACAAGAAATATAGGTATTGCAGCACATATTGATGCTGGAAAAACTACAACTACAGAACGTGTTCTTTATTATACGGGTGTTTCTCATAAAATAGGTGAGGTACATGATGGTGCTGCAACTATGGACTGGATGGAGCAAGAGCAAGAAAGAGGTATTACAATTACTTCTGCTGCTACGACTTGTACTTGGCAATTTCCAATTGAAAATGGAGAGCCTACACCAGATACAAAAGGATATCATTTTAATATTATAGATACTCCTGGTCACGTTGATTTTACGGTTGAGGTAAATCGTTCTTTACGTGTACTAGATGGTTTAGTATTCTTGTTTAGTGCAGTTGATGGTGTTGAGCCACAATCTGAAACTAACTGGAGACTAGCAGATAACTATAAAGTCCCAAGGATTGGGTTCGTTAATAAAATGGACCGTCAGGGATCAGACTTTTTAGGTGTTTGTCAACAAGTGAAGGACATGTTAAAGTCTAACGCTGTGCCAATTGTTTTAAATATTGGTGACGAAGATAACTTTAAAGGAATTATTGATTTAGTTAAGAATAGAGCTATTGTTTGGCATGATGAGACTCAAGGGGCAACTTTTGATATTGTTGAAATTCCAGAAGAGCTTAAAGAAGAAGCTAGAAAATATAGAGCATTATTAATTGAAGAAGTAGCTAGCTACGATGAGAACTTACTAGAGAAGTTCATGGAAGATGAAGATTCTATTACAGAAGACGAAGTGCATGCTGCGCTTAGAGCTGCTGTTATGGATATGGCAATCATTCCTATGATTTGTGGTTCTGCTTTCAAAAATAAAGGTGTACAATTCTTATTAGATGCTGTATGTCGTTACTTACCTTCTCCAGTGGATAAGGAAGGTATCGTTGGTGTTAATCCAGATACAGAACAAGAAGAAATTCGTAAACCAGATGTAAAGGAGCCATTTGCTGCTTTAGCATTTAAAATAGCTACAGATCCTTTCGTAGGTCGTTTAGCATTCTTTAGAGCATATTCTGGTCGTTTAGATGCTGGTTCTTATGTGTTAAATAATCGTTCAGGTAAAAAAGAACGTATTTCACGTATCTACCAGATGCACGCAAACAAGCAAAATGCAATTAGCTTTATTGAAGCTGGTGATATTGGAGCTGCTGTTGGATTTAAATCTATCAAAACAGGAGATACATTAACATCTGAAAAACATCCTATCGTTTTAGAATCGATGGACTTCCCTGATCCAGTAATTGGTATCGCGGTTGAGCCTAAGACTAAGGCAGATGTTGATAAGCTAGGAATGGGATTAGCTAAATTAGCGGAAGAAGATCCAACATTTACTGTGCGTTCAGACGAAGCTTCAGGACAGACTATAATTTCTGGAATGGGTGAGTTGCATTTAGATGTAATTGTTGATCGTCTTAAACGTGAATTTAAAGTTGAGGTTAACCAAGGGCAACCACAAGTTGAATATAAAGAAGCTATTACACAATCAGCGAACCATAGAGAAGTTTATAAAAAACAATCTGGTGGTCGTGGTAAATTTGCTGATATCGTATTTACGATTGAACCAGCAGATGAAGGTGTTGTAGGTCTTCAGTTTGAATCTACAATAAAAGGGGGTAACGTTCCTAAGGAGTTTATACCTTCAATTGAAAAAGGATTTAAAATGGCTATGGTCAATGGACCGTTAGCTGGATTTGAAGTAGATGCAATGAAAGTGACATTGAAAGATGGATCTTATCACGATGTGGATTCTGATCAATTATCATTCGAATTAGCAGCTAAGCTTGGATTTAAAAATTCAGCAAAAGCAGCAAAAGCAGTTATAATGGAGCCAATTATGAAATTGGAAGTAATTACACCTGAAGAAAACATGGGTGATATTGTTGGTGATTTAAATAGAAGAAGAGGTCAAGTAAGTGATATGGGAGATAGAGCTGGTGCAAAAACTGTAAAAGCTACTGTGCCATTATCAGAAATGTTTGGATATGTAACAACATTAAGAACGTTGTCATCTGGTAGAGCAACATCAACAATGGAATTTTCACATTATGCACAAACTCCTTCTAATGTTTCAGAAGAAGTAATAAAAGCAGCTAAAGGCGTTGAATCGTAAATCTTAAGAAAATGAGTCAAAAAATCAGAATAAAATTAAAGTCTTACGATCACAACTTAGTAGACAAGTCTGCTGATAAGATTGTAAAAACAGTAAAAAGTACAGGTGCTGTTGTAACGGGTCCAATACCATTACCAACACACAAGAAAATTTTCACTGTGTTACGTTCACCACACGTAAACAAGAAGTCTAGAGAACAATTTCAATTAAGCTCTTACAAGAGATTATTAGATATTTATTCTTCATCTTCTAAGACAATTGATGCTTTAATGAAGCTTGAATTACCAAGTGGAGTAGAAGTTGAGATTAAAGTGTAATTGAACATTAACATGTCCAGAGCTGCGTGCGAAGGAAAAACGGTAAAAAATACTCTTCAAGGCTGAAACGTATTTTTCGGCCTTTAGTTTTAAATAACAAATAGTAATAATTAATAAATAATAAATATGTCTGGGTTAATTGGAAAAAAAATCGGTATGACCAGCATTTTCGATGAGAATGGAAAGAATATTCCATGTACAGTAATCGAAGCTGGACCATGTATCGTTACCCAAGTCAGAACTGAAGAAGTGGATGGTTATAATGCACTTCAATTAGGTTTCGATGACGCGACAGAAAAAAGCGCTACTAAAGCTGACCTTGGTCATGCTAAAAAAGCGGGTACTTCTGTAAAACGCAAAGTTGTTGAATTTAAAGGTTTTGATGCGGAGTACAAGTTAGGTGATTCAATCACAGTAGAGCAATTCACAGAAGGAGAATTTGTGGATGTTGCAGGGACCTCAAAAGGTAAAGGATTTCAAGGTGTTGTAAAACGTCATGGATTTGCTGGTGTAGGTCAAGCAACACACGGTCAGCATAACCGTTTAAGAGCTCCTGGATCTATTGGTGCAGCTTCTTATCCTGCGAGAGTATTCAAAGGAATGAAGATGGCCGGAAGAATGGGTGGTGAAACAGTAAAAGTTCAAAATTTAAGAGTTTACAAAGTAGTTCCAGAAAAGAACTTACTAGTGGTAAAAGGATGTGTTCCTGGTCACAAGAATTCTTATGTAATCATTGAGAAGTAATGAAGGTAGCAGTTTTAGATATAAACGGAAAAGACACTGGTAGAAAAGCTGAGCTTTCTAAAGAAGTGTTCGCTGTAGAGCCTAATAATCACGCTGTCTATTTAGATGTTAAGCAATACTTAGCAAATCAAAGACAGGGAACGCATAAGGCAAAAGAAAGAGCAGAAATTACTGGAAGTACACGTAAGATTAAAAAGCAAAAAGGAACAGGTACAGCACGTGCTGGTTCTATTAAGTCTGGTGTATTTAGAGGTGGTGGTCGTATGTTTGGTCCTAGACCAAGAAATTACGGTTTTAAATTAAATAAAAACGTAAAACGATTAGCACGTAAATCTGCATTAAGTATTAAGGCAAATGATAAAGCAATTTTAGTGTTAGAGGACTTCAATTTTGATGCTCCAAAAACTAAAAACTTTGTCAATGTTTTAAAGGCTTTAGAGGTAGAAAACAAAAAATCTCTTATTGTGTTGGGTGGCTCAAATAATAATGTATATTTGTCATCACGCAATTTTAAAGGGTCTGAGGTTGTAACGGCTTCAGAATTAAGCACTTACAAAATTATGAATGCTAATAAAGTTATTCTAATTGAGAGTGCGTTAGAAGGAATTGAATCGAATTTAAGTAAATAGAACAACGATGAGTATCTTAATAAAACCTATCATCACAGAAAAAGCAACCATGCAAAGTGAGTTGTTAAATGCGTATGCATTTGAAGTGAATACTAAGGCGAACAAGGTAGAAATCAAAAAAGCGGTGGAAGCTGCTTATGGAGTTTCTGTTGAAAAGGTTCGTACGATAAATGTCCGTCCAGATAGAAGAACCAAGTTTACAAAAACTGGTGTTCAACATGGTAAAACAAATGCTGTTAAAAAAGCAATTGTACAACTGGCGGAAGGTGAGACAATAGATTTATACACTAACATGTAATTTTAGACATTAATGTCAGTAAGAAAATTAAAACCGATCACATCAGCTCAGCGATTTAGAGTAGTAAATGGATTTGACGCCATAACTACTGATAAGCCGGAGAAAAGCTTGCTTGCTCCGAAAAAAAGGTCTGGTGGTAGAAACAGTCAAGGAAAAATGACCATGCGCCATTTAGGTGGAGGTCATAAGAAAAAGTATCGTATTATCGACTTTAAACGTAACAAAACTGGAATTCCAGCGGAAGTTAAAACAATCGAGTACGATCCAAACAGAACAGCATTTATTGCCTTATTAAATTACCAAGATGGTGAAAAACGTTACGTTATCGCTCAAAATGGTTTAGAAGTAGGTCAGAAAATTGTGTCTGGAGATAAAGGTATTGCGCCAGAGATTGGTAATGCAATGCCGCTTAGTGAAATACCTTTAGGTACAATCATATCTTGTATTGAGTTACGTCCTGGACAAGGTGCTGTTATGGCGCGTAGTGCTGGTGCATTTGCTCAATTAATGGCAAGAGATGGTAGATTCGCAACAGTGAAATTACCTTCTGGTGAAACTAGAATGATTTTAGTAACATGTATGGCAACGATTGGAGTTGTGTCTAACTCGGATCATCAATTACTTGTGTCTGGTAAAGCAGGTAGAAGCAGATGGTTAGGTAGACGTCCAAGAGTAAGACCAGTAGTAATGAATCCGGTTGATCATCCAATGGGTGGTGGTGAAGGAAAATCTGCTGGTGGTCATCCAAGATCTAGAAACGGTATTCCTGCTAAAGGTTTCAGAACACGTTCTAAGACGAAGGCGAGTAATAAATATATTGTAGAACGTAGAAAGAAATAATTAAAATAGTATGGCACGTTCATTAAAAAAAGGACCTTATATCCACTATAAATTAGAGAAGAAAGTTGCTGAAAATGTAGCTTCGAATAAAAAGACGGTTATCAAAACTTGGTCTAGAGCATCAATGATTTCACCAGATTTCGTAGGTCAGACTATAGCAGTTCATAATGGTCGTCAATTTGTTCCAGTTTATGTTACTGAGAATATGGTAGGTCACAAATTAGGAGAATTTTCACCAACAAGATCTTTTAGAGGTCATGCAGGTGCTAAGAATAAAGGTAAAAAATAAGAATCATGGGAAGTCGTAAAAAACAAATGGCGGATGCTATTAAGGCTGAAAAGAAGCAGGTTGCTTTTGCAAAGCTTAATAACTGTCCTACTTCACCTAGAAAAATGCGCTTAGTAGCGGATTTAGTAAGAGGTGAAAAAGCTGAGAAAGCTCTTCAGATTCTTAGATTTAGTCCAAAAGAGGCATCGCGTCGTTTAGAGAAATTAGTTATGTCTGCAATTGCGAATTGGCAAGCTAAAAACGAAGATGTTGATGTTGAGGAGGCTAAATTATTTATCAAAGAGATAAGAGTTGATGGTGGATCTATGTTAAAAAGATTACGCCCTGCTCCACAAGGTAGAGCACATAGAATTAGAAAAAGATCTAATCACGTAACAGTGGTTGTAGATTCATTAAACAAAACACAAAGCTAAGATAGAGATATGGGACAAAAAACAAATCCAATCGGAAATCGCTTAGGAATTATCAGAGGATGGGAGTCTAACTGGTATGGAGGGAACGATTATGGTGATAAGCTTGCCGAAGACGATAAGATTAGAAAATACGTTCACGCGCGTTTATCTAAAGCTAGTGTTAGTAGAGTAATTATTGAGCGTACGCTTAAACTTGTAACCGTTACTATCACTACTGCTAGACCTGGTATTATTATTGGAAAAGGTGGTCAAGAGGTAGATAAGTTAAAAGAAGAGCTTAAGAAAATTACCGATAAAGAAGTTCAATTGAACATCTTTGAAATTAAAAGACCTGAACTAGATGCACATTTAGTCGCTGCCAGTGTCGCTCGTCAAATAGAAAGTAGAATTTCTTATAGACGTGCAATTAAAATGGCTATCGCTGCAGCAATGAGAATGAATGCTGAGGGAATCAAAATTCAGATTAGTGGTCGTTTGAATGGTGCTGAAATGGCACGTTCAGAGCACTATAAAGAAGGACGTATTCCTTTATCTACTTTTAGAGCTGATATCGATTATGCTCTAGTTGAAGCACATACTACTTACGGTAGATTGGGCATCAAAGTTTGGATTATGAAAGGCGAAGTTTATGGAAAAAGAGAATTATCTCCATTGGTTGGTCTATCTAAACAAAAAGGAAAAGGTGGACGTGGTGGAAATAAGAACCAATCTCGTCGAAGAAAGTAATTTTTTAAAGAAAAGAAAAAATGTTACAGCCTAAAAGAACAAAATTTCGTAAGCAGCAAAAGGGTCGTATGAAAGGTAATGCTGGAAGAGGTCATAGATTATCAAATGGAACCTTCGGTATTAAATCATTAGAATCGACTTTTATAACTGCACGTCAAATAGAAGCAGCACGTATTGCCGCTACACGTTATATGAAAAGAGAAGGGGCGTTATGGATAAAAATATTTCCAGACAAGCCTATTACAAAGAAACCTCTTGAAGTACGTATGGGTAAAGGTAAAGGTGCGGTAGAATATTGGGCAGCTGTTGTAAAGCCAGGACGTATGTTATTTGAAATAAGTGGAGTGCCACTAGACGTAGCTCAAGAAGCATTGCGTTTAGCAGCTCAGAAACTTCCAGTAAAAACTAAGTTTATCATAGCTAGAGATTACGAAGCTTAATAAAAAAGATATTATGAAGCAATCAGAAATTAAACAGCTTTCAATAGCTGAGTTACAAGAGAAACTTAGTGAAACTAAAAAGAGTTATACGGACCTGAAAATGGCTCACGCTATATCTCCTTTAGAAAATCCGATTCAGTTACGAGTTGCACGTCGCACAGTAGCTAGAGTAGCAACAGAATTAACTAAAAGAGAAGTACAATAATTGTATTCTGCTGAAAGATGGAAAAAAGAAACTTAAGAAAAGAACGTATAGGGATTGTAACTAGTAACAAAATGGAGAAATCTATTGTTGTTGCCGAAGTTAAAAAAGTAAAACACCCTATGTATGGAAAATTCGTGTTAAAAACAAAGAAATATGTTGCGCACGATGAGACAAACGACTGCAACGAAGGAGATACAGTAAAGATCATGGAAACACGACCTTTAAGTAAATCTAAATGTTGGAGATTAGTAGAAATAATTGAAAGAGCGAAGTAATTATGGTACAACAAGAATCAAGATTAAAAGTAGCTGATAACACTGGTGCAAAGGAAGTTTTAACTATCCGTGTACTAGGTGGGACAAAAAGGAGATATGCGTCGGTTGGAGATAAAATTGTTGTATCTGTTAAAGATGCCACTCCTAATGGAACTATTAAAAAAGGAGCAGTATCTACAGCAGTTGTTGTGCGTACAGCTAAAGAAGTAAGACGTCCAGATGGATCTTATATTAGATTTGATGACAACGCATGTGTACTTTTAGGACCTCAAGGGGAAATGAGAGGAACTCGTGTTTTTGGTCCTGTGGCAAGAGAACTTCGTGATAAACAATTCATGAAAATTGTATCATTAGCACCTGAAGTGCTTTAATTGATAAATAATAAGATGACAAAGCTTAAAATAAAATCAGGAGATACGGTACAAGTTATTGCTGGTGATCATAAAGGATCAGAAGGTAAAGTACTTAAAGTATTACTAGATAAGAACAAAGCCATCGTAGAAGGTGTAAACATGGTTAAGAAACATACTAAACCAAGTGCGCAAAACCCTCAAGGTGGAATTGTAGAGAAAGAAGCATCAATTCATATTTCAAACTTATCGTTGTTAACTTCAAAAGGTGAAGCGACAAGAGTTGGGTATAGAATGGATGGCGATAATAAAGTAAGATTTTCTAAAAAATCTAATGAAGTAATTTAATTATGGCTTACGTTGCAAGATTAAAACAAGAGTATAAGGACAAAGTTGTTTCTGCTCTTACGGAAGAATTTGGATATAAAAATGTAATGCAAGTACCTAAACTTAAAAAGATAGTTATATCTAAAGGTGTTGGGGCTGCTGTTGCGGATAAGAAATTAATCGATCACGCAGTAGAGGAACTTACTAAAATATCTGGACAAAAAGCTATTTCTACTATATCTAAGAAAGATGTTGCGTCTTTTAAGTTACGTAAAGGTATGCCAATTGGCGCTAAGGTGACTTTAAGAGGAGAGCAAATGTATGAGTTCTTAGATCGTTTAGTGACTTCAGCTTTACCGCGAGTTAGAGATTTTAATGGTATCAAAGCTACTGGTTTTGATGGCCGTGGAAATTATAACTTAGGTGTTGTAGAACAAATCATATTCCCGGAAATTGATATTGATAAAATCAATAAAATCTCTGGTATGGATATCACATTCGTGACTTCTGCTGATACAGATAAAGAAGCGAAGTCTTTATTAACAGAACTAGGATTACCTTTTAAAAAGAATTAATTATGGCTAAAGAATCAATGAAAGCCCGTGAGGTTAAGCGTTCTAAAATGGTAGCGAAGTATGCTGAAAAACGTAAAGCTTTGAAAGAAGCTGGCGATTATGAAGCATTACAAAAATTACCAAAAAACGCATCACCTATACGTCAGCATAACCGTTGTAAATTAACAGGAAGACCAAAGGGTTATATGAGACAATTTGGAATTTCTCGTGTTATGTTTAGAGAAATGGCTAACAAAGGATTAATTCCTGGGGTTAAAAAAGCAAGTTGGTAAAATTATAAATTGGTTTCAGGTTTGGCAATAGTGTCGAAAACCGCTACCGCAAATTAATAACTATGTATACAGATCCAATAGCGGATTATTTAACGCGAGTTAGAAATGCAGTTAAGGCAAATCACAGAGTGGTTGAAATTCCTGCATCTAACTTAAAAAAAGAGATAACGAAAATATTGTTCGATCAGGGCTTTATTTTAAGTTATAAGTTTGATGACTCTAGTGTTCAGGGCACTATTAAAATTGCTTTGAAATACAATAAAGACACTAAAGAGTCTGTCATCAAAAAAATTCAAAGAATCAGTAAACCAGGTTTACGTAAGTATGCTGGCTCTAACGAAATGCCAAGAATCTTAAATGGTTTAGGTGTTGCAATTGTGTCTACTTCTCATGGAGTAATGACAGGAAAACAAGCGCAAAGAGAAAACGTTGGTGGCGAAGTATTATGTTACGTATACTAAAAACAGGAAGATATGTCAAGAATAGGTAAAAACCCAATAACAGTTCCTGAAGGTGTAACACTTGAGATTAAAGACAATACCATTACTGCTAAAGGTAAATTAGGTGAGTTGACTCAGGAGTATTCAGATATTACAATAAAACAAGAAGACGGTACTATTACATTAGAGCGTACTTCAGATAAGAAAGATCAAAGAGCGAAACATGGTCTTTACAGAGCATTAATTGCTAATATGATTGAAGGTGTTTCTAAAGGCTGGACCAAAGAACTAGAATTAGTTGGTGTAGGTTATAGAGCGTCTAATCAAGGGCAAAAATTAGATTTAGCCGTAGGATTTTCTCACAATATAGTTTTAAACATTGCTCCAGAAGTAAAAGTTGAGACAATTTCAGAAAAAGGAAAAAATCCAATAGTTAAATTAACATCTCATGACAAACAATTGGTTGGTCAAGTAGCTGCAAAGATTCGCGGCTTCAGAAAACCAGAACCTTACAAAGGAAAAGGTATCAAGTTTGTTGGTGAAGAAATCAGAAGAAAAGCAGGTAAATCAGCTTAATAATTAAGTTATGGCATTGACAAAGAACGAAAGAAGAATAAGAATTAAAAACAGAATCCGTAAGGTGGTATCTGGTACTGAAAGTAGACCAAGATTAGCTGTTTTTAGAAGCAATAAAGAAATTTATGCTCAAGTCGTAGATGATGTAACTGGTAAAACTATTGCTGCTGCATCTTCAAGAGATAAAGACATTGCAAAGTCTAAAGGAAACAAAACAGAAACTGCAACCTTAGTTGGTAAATCTGTTGCTGAAAAAGCTATGAAAGCTGGTGTTGAAACAATCGCATTTGATAGAGGTGGTTATTTATATCACGGAAGAGTAAAATCATTAGCTGAAGGAGCTAGAGAAGCAGGACTTAAATTTTAAGACATTATGTATCAAAAATATAAAAACGCAGAATTAGTAAAGCCAGGAGGATTAGATCTTAAAGATCGTTTGGTTGGTGTACAGCGTGTAACTAAAGTAACAAAAGGTGGTAGAGCATTTGGTTTTTCTGCTATAGTTGTTGTAGGTGACGAAGAAGGCGTAGTTGGACAAGGTTTAGGGAAATCTAAAGATGTAGCAACTGCAATCGCTAAAGCTGTAGAAGATGCTAAGAAAAACTTAGTAAGAATTCCTATTATAAAAGGAACATTACCACACGAGCAAAAAGGTAAGTATGGTGGAGCTAGAGTTAACATTATCCCAGCTGCACCTGGTACAGGAGTTATTGCTGGTGGTGCTGTTAGAATTGTTCTTGAAGCAGTGGGTGTACATGATGTATTATCTAAGTCTCAAGGATCATCTAACCCTCATAACGTAGTAAAAGCAACATTTGATGCTTTATTACAATTACGAGATGCGAAATCTGTAGCTAGAGAGCGTGGAATTTCACTTGAAAAAGTATTTAACGGTTAATCGATAGGACAAGATGGCAAAGATCAAAGTAAAGAAAGTTAAAAGTGCAATCAATCGTACTAAAAGACAAAAGTTAACATTATTAGCTTTAGGTTTAAAAAAGATTGGTCAAGTAGTAGAGCACGATGCCACACCAAATATCCTTGGTATGGTTAAGAAAGTTGAACATTTAGTTTCTGTAGAGGAAGCTTAAAAATATAACTTAAATGGATTTAAGTAATTTAAAACCTGCAGAAGGTTCAGTAAAAAATCAAGGAAAGCGTATTGGACGTGGTCAAGGATCTGGTAAAGGTGGTACCGCGACAAGAGGGCATAAAGGTGCTAAGTCACGTTCTGGTTATTCTAAGAAATTAGGATTCGAAGGTGGTCAAATGCCATTACAAAGACGTGTTCCTAAGTTCGGATTTACAAATATTAATCGAGTGGCGTATCAAGGTGTAAACTTAGATACATTACAACAGTTAGTAGATGATAAAAAAATAAAAGGTAGTGTTGATTTTGAAACGCTTGTATCTTTAGGATTAGCTGGCAAAAATGAGTTAGTTAAAATCTTAGGTAGAGGTGAATTAAAAACAAAATTAACTGTAACTGCTCATAAATTTACTGCTACAGCAAAGGCTGCTATTGAAGCTGCTGGTGGTGAAGCTGTAACTTTATAAGAAATTAGGATGAAGATAATAGAAACATTAAAAAACGTTTGGAAGATCACAGAACTTAAGGATAGAATTATTTTAACCTTAGGCTTGTTATTGGTTTATCGTTTTGGTGCTCAGGTTGTTTTACCTGGTATTAATATCGATGCCTTAGGTGCTTTACAAGCTGGTACTAAAGATGGTCTTTTAGGATTGTTAGTGGCATTTACTGGTGGAGCATTTGCAAATGCATCTGTTTTTGCCTTAGGTATTATGCCTTACATTTCTGCTTCCATTGTTGTTCAGTTAATGGGTATTGCGATTCCTTATTTACAGAAACTACAGAAAGAAGGAGCTAGTGGTCAGAAGAAAATCACACAAATTACACGTTGGTTAACAATAGGTATTTGTTTGGTGCAAGCACCTGGTTACTTAGCTAGTGTACCTGCATTATCTGGGGCACAGTCTATGAGTTCTATGTTAGTGCCCGGATTTAACGAAAATATATTCTACTTTTCGTCAGTAATTATTTTAGTAACGGGTTGTGTTTTCGCAATGTGGTTAGGTGAAAAAATTACAGATAAAGGTATCGGTAATGGTATCTCATTATTAATAATGGTTGGTATTATTGCAACGTTACCACAGTCGTTTATTCAAAATTCTGCATCTAGATTAGAGGGCGGTAATGGAGGATTCATGATGATATTAATAGAATTAGTAATCTGGTTCTTAATCATTTTAGCTTCCGTATTCTTAGTCATGGCTGTTCGTAAAATAGCTGTACAATATGCAAGAAGAACTGCTTCTGGTGGTTATGAAAAGAATGTATTTGGATCGCGTCAATTTTTACCTTTAAAGCTTAATGCGTCTGGTGTAATGCCAATTATTTTTGCACAAGCTATCATGTTCGTTCCTGGATTAATTGGGAAATCATCATTCTTAAAGGATACTGGTGCTGGACAATGGATGCAGGCTAATTTTCAAGATATATTCGGATTTTGGTATAATGTAGTATTTGCTTTATTAATTATAATATTTACATATTTCTACACGGCAATTACGGTTCCTACTAATAAAATGGCAGATGATCTTAAACGTAGTGGTGGATTTATTCCAGGTATACGTCCAGGATCTGAGACCTCTGAGTATTTAGATAAAATAATGTCACAGATTACCTTACCAGGTTCTATATTCTTAGCATTGATTGCTGTTTTTCCAGCTTTTATTGTTAAGCTAATGAATGTACAACAAGGATGGGCATTATTCTTTGGTGGTACTTCACTTTTAATTATGGTGGGTGTTGCTATCGATACAATGCAACAGATTAATTCTTATTTATTAAATAAGCATTATGATGGCTTGATGAAAACTGGTAAAAACAGAAAAGCGGTTGCGCAATAAGATAATATTATGGCAAAACAAGCAGCAATTGAACAAGACGGAACGATTATAGAAGCATTATCTAATGCAATGTTTCGTGTGGAATTAGAAAATGGTCATATAGTGACTGCACATATCTCTGGTAAAATGCGTATGCATTACATTAAATTATTACCAGGTGATAAAGTAAAATTAGAAATGAGTCCTTACGATTTAACTAAGGCTCGTATAACTTATAGATACTAAAAAATTCAAAATTCAAAGTTTAAAGTTTAAAAGTTGAACCTTGAATTAAGAATATTGAATATTGAATTATTATGAAAGTAAGAGCATCAGTAAAGAAAAGAAGCGCAGACTGTAAATTAGTGCGCAGAAAAGGGAGACTTTACGTTATTAACAAAAAGAATCCTAGATTCAAACAAAGACAAGGGTAATTATGGCAAGAATTGCAGGTGTAGACATACCAAAACAAAAAAGAGGGGTTATCTCCTTAACTTATATCTACGGAGTAGGTAGAAGTAGAGCAAAAGAAATTTTAGCTACAGCAAAAGTAGACGAGAGTACTAAAGTAGACGATTGGTCTGACGACGAAATTGGAGCAATCCGTGAAGCTGTCGGAACTTTTAAAATCGAAGGTGAATTGCGTTCTGAGACACAATTAAACATTAAGCGATTAATGGACATTGGATGTTACAGAGGTATTCGTCATAGAGCAGGTCTTCCATTAAGAGGGCAAC